>ERZ857827.34-NODE-34-length-221387-cov-11.456328_pt1 | contig 221387 bp, 230 predicted proteins | sample MGYA00519761_ERZ857827 | MGnify/ENA primary metagenome ERZ857827 (study PRJEB31778, sample SAMEA3449370) | human gut metagenome | biome: human gut; feature: human-associated habitat; material: faeces | place: United Kingdom | collected 2010/2012 ... | reverse complement strand
GATACTCAGAGCACTACTTTTTATTTTGAGGCTGAAAAAGCACTTTCCTTATATATAAAAAAGCAAGATATATTAATCTTACTTTAAATACTATAATATTATTGTTAATCAGCAAGACCTTAGGCTTGCTGATTCCCTGAGAGATTTAATAAGCTCGAAGGGTTAATCTTCTACAAAACTACCTATTACTTTAAATACTCCTTCTATTCCTTTCTTTAGAATACTATTTACTTTAATAGATACTTTATTAGTACCTTTAGTTAGAGTACTAGTATAATCTTTCTCAGTACTTACTAAATAATCTTCTCTTCTTACATCTTTACCCTCTTTAATATCTTGTTCAAACTGTTTCATTGCTTCATTAGTCATAACCATCTTATTTTGTAAGTTATATTCATAATAACCAGTCTTCTCTATTACGTAACTAATTACAAAGGCTAAAAATAAACTAAAAAATATAATTTTAAATATCTTTTTCTTATTCATGATATTACCCCTTTATATAATAATATAATATGTTAGATATAGCTTCAGTAGTATTTAGTACTTCATCAATATTATTATCTACTCCTCCTAGTTCTATTAGAATACTATTAGAACTAATATCTTGATTATAAATACCATCTACTCCTGGACCCTCCTTTTTATAAATACCTCTAGATAAACCTGGATAATATTTATTAGCTATATCATTTATCTTTTCTACATTACTTATATTTTCCTTATAATTATTATGTTCTAAACCTACTACAAAGAGTATCTTAGCATATACTTTACCATTAATAGTAGTAGTTGTTATATTTTTATTTACTGAATCTCTATGAATATCTATAAAATATTTTAATGAGTTATATTTATTCTTTTTATCTAGTATTAATATTCTTGATGCTTTATAACTACTAGCATGATTCCAATTATTTATATTTAAAAACTCTGTCATATTAGTATCCTCTACTAAGGTAGATAATCCTTTACTATTTAATTTTTCTTTTAATAAGTATGATGCCATTAATACATTAGGAGTTATTCCATATATATCTAGATTAGTATTATTATAGTTTTCTAATTGATGAGAATTATAGATATATATTATAGGGTTATCTATATCTACTGGATTAGGATCTTCTACATAAGAACTTATTTTCTTTAATTCTTCTAAATTACTATAGTCATCATTATGAGATACTTCTAGTACTTTTTCATTATTACCATACATTAATACTCCTTGATCAAGAATACTACTAGGATTTTTTAAATCGATATTAAATAAAAAATTAGTACTAGTATTTACAATATTTACTAATTTATAGTCTTCTAGTAAATGACTATTACCTCCTCCTAGTAAGAAGTTTATAAACTTTGTATTATTTATCTTAGTACTATTCTTTAAAGAGTAGTAAAAAGTTATGGAAAATATACTATATATTATAACTAGATAAAAAAATGATTTTCTAATTATTCTTTTGCTATTATTCTTTAATTTCATCTTTCCTTTCATAAGATCACCTTTATGATAAGTATATATTAATTTATATGAAATTAATGTCAAAAAATAAGCATATTACTATGCTTATTATAAATCTAATCTAAAATTCTTTAATTCATCAATAAATTCATCTGTTTCTTCATCATCAGTTATATTATATATTTTATCTTTAACTTTCATTAATTCATCATAACTTATTATAGCTTCTTCTTCTTGTTTCTTTTCATAATCTGTAAGTTCAATATTTGATGGTTTTGTTTCTTCTTCCATCTTTTCTACTATCTCACTAGCAAACTTCATATTATCATTTACTTCATAAGCATCTTCCATCTCTTCTAGTGGAGATATATTTGGATCCTCATAAGTCATACCTAAACCATTATCATAGTTTACACTGTTAAAGTCAAAATTATCTAGATTTTCTCTAGCTATGTATTCTTCTTTCTTCTCAATATGAATTGGAGATACTGGTTGTTTACTAGATATTTCTCTTAAAATATTCTTTTGATATAAGTTATTTTCTTTTACTTCTTCTTTTACTTCTTCTTTTATTTCTTCTTTTACTACTGGTATTTTTTCTTCTTCTTTATTAGAAGTTGGTTCTTCTAGCGGAACTTCTTTAGTCTCTACTGGAACTTCTAACTGTTGTTGTTTTAAAATATTATTATTTATTTCTTTATTATCTTCTACTTTTTCTTGTTCTTCTTTTAGTATTTTTACTAATTTCTTATTTTTATTTATTAATATTATTGATATAACTACTAAGAAAATAAAAAGAAATATTATTATCCAAAAGAAAAATAAACTATCACTAGACAAATTATTATAAAAATTATTAAATGAATTTATCATTTTTGTCAACTCCTACTACTGATATAATTTATTATAGAGGCTACATAAATAGTGGCTGTTTCTACTCTAAAAATTAAATTTCCAAATGATACTCTATTATAACCATTACTTACTAGAATATCTTCTTCCTTATCACTAATGCCACCTTCTGGGCCTATCACCATTATAATTTTAGCACAATCTTCTATACTTTGTAAATAGTAATTAAGTAGTTTTTCTTTTTCTTTAGTCGAAGCTACTAACTTTAAGTCGGCGTCTTCTTTAGTTAAATCTTTGATACTTTTTATATCTTCAATTATAGGGATATTAGTTCTTTTGGATTGTTCACTTGCTTCTTTGCAAATACTTTCCCATCTTACTTTCTTTTTATTAAATCTTTCTTTATCTAATTTTACTATACTACGTTCCATACTTACTGGTATTATTCTAGATACACCTAGTTCAGTTAATTTTTGTAATATTAAATCCATCTTTTGTTCTTTTACTAGAGCTACCGCTACTGTAAGTTCTATTTTTGTTTTTTTATCTTCATCTAATTTTTCTATAACTTTTATATTAAATGGTTTTAAACTAGTTATTTCACATATATGTAATTTATTATTATAAACTACTTCTATTTTATCATTTATATTCATTCGCATTACTTTTTTGATATGTCTTATATCTGATTCTTCTAATAACATATCTTTATTTTTTATAAAATATCTTTGCATAATTATCCCTCTCTATATATAATTATAACAAAAAAATTAGACTTTTTATCATCTAATTTAATTTTTTATCTATGAACTAATACTTTAGTACCTGCTTCAACATTATCATAAATCGTCTCAGCGGCTTCATTAGGCAAATTTACACAACCATGACTACCATTTCCTAAATAGATATCTCCTCCAAAGGTACTTCTCCAAGAAGCATCATGAAGACCATTATCTCCATCAAATGGTATCCAGTAATCAACATGAGAGCGATATCCAGGTCCTACTAAATAAGTATCACGTTCCTTATATGTAACAGAAAAATATCCCTTATAAGTAGGAGTTTCAGGATTACCCGTTACTGTATCAGTAACAAGTAAGATCTTTTTATCCTTATATAATCTAACAACTTGATCACTAATATCAACTTCTACAAATAAATCAGGTAACATTTCAATAGAATCATTATACACATATCCAACCTTCATATTTCCTTTTTCTACAAAGTAATGAATCATAGCCATATCATCAGTAATATTATAAACAAATACTCTTTGATATTTATCAATAACCTCAATCTCATTCATTTTAGAATCATATAAAGGTGTATCATTAGTAACATATGCAAAATTATGAACTCTAACAATATTCTTATCTTCCTTTGTATTATTTTGATCTACATCAATAACTACTTTAGGAGGTTCAACCTTATTATTATCATCATTATTTTTATTCTTAGAAGTACAACCAGTAGTAAATAATAATGTACCCGCTAATAAAGCACTAGCTATTCTTTTCTTTGTTTGTTCTTTCATAAATATCTCCTTTTCTGCATTTATTATTATATCATCTTATAATTATAAAGCAATACTTTTAATAGAAAAAGAACTATTTCTAGTCCTTTAACTTTCTATTATATTTAGTAAATTCACTATCATCATCTAATTCTGTTTCTGACAATAATTTAAATAGTTCTTTTTGTTTTCTATTAATCTTTGAAGGTATTACGACATTAATGATAACATACATATCACCTTTCTTATTATTAATATCACTATCTATTCCTTTACCTTTTAATCTTAATTTAGTACCATTTTTAGTACCATCAGGTATTGTTACATAAGCATTACCATATAGTGTTGGTATTTCTTTCTTGCATCCTAAGACTGCTTCAGTTATAGTAAGTGGTACTTCTATATAAATGTCATTACCATCTCTTTTATAGAAGGAATCTTCTTTTACAGCAAATTCGATATATAAGTCTCCTGGCTGTCCTCCATTAGTACCTGCTTCTCCTTTACCTGCTAATCTTAGTCTATTGCCTGTATCTACTCCTTTAGGAATAGTTACAGTAAGAGTTTTCTTTTTAACTGCTTTGCCTGTTCCTTTACAAGATGTACATATTTTATCAAATGATGAACCTGTTCCACCACAATGTGGACAAGTTGTTCTTGATAAGAAAGAACCAAACATTGTACTCTGCTGACGAGTTACTGTTCCAGATCCTTTACATTCGGGACAAGTATGACTATTGAAACCACCTTCGCCATGACATTCACTACACTCATCTTCGCATTCTACTTCGATATCTCTCTTACTACCATGAACTGCTTCTTCAAAAGTAACAGTCATTCTGTATAATAAATCACTACCGGCTTGTTTTCTTTTTGAGCCTCTAGATGAACTTGTTCTAAAACCAAAGTTTTTAAGTACTTCTTCCATGATATCACCATAGTCACTAAAGTCAAAGCCATCAAATCCTGAGAAGCCACCTTGAGCATTAGTAAATGCACTATGTCCGAATTGATCATACTGTTTTCTCTTATTCTCATCTGATAATACTGCATAGGCTTCTTGACACTCTTTAAACTTTTCAGCAGCATTTTCTTCTTTAGAAACATCAGGGTGATACTTCTTGGCTAATTTTCTAAATGCTGATTTTATTTCATCTTGGGTAGCGGTCTTTGGTACTCCTAGTACCTCATAATAATCTTTTTTATCCATATTTTCCTCCAAGTACAAGTATAAAGCTCTAGAAAGCTAGAGCTTTTACTTAATTATTTTTCTTCAAATTCAGCATCTACTACATCATCTTTTTTATCTTCTTTTGGTGCTTCTTCAGTAGTAGTATTTTCTTGTCCTTCTTTTGCAGTACTTTCATAAACTTTAGTAGCTAGAGCATTAGCCTTCTCTAATAGTTTATCTTTAGCTTCAGTGATTTCTTTGGCATCTTCGCCTTCCATAGCTTTCTTAGTCTTTTCTATTAACTCTTCAGCTTCTTTCTTATCACTATCAGTTACTTTATCACCAAGGTCTTTAATAGCCTTTTCTGTCATATTAATAATTTGTTCTGCTTCATTTTTAGCATCTGCTAATTCTTTCTTCTTAGCATCTGCTTCTTTATTCTTTTCTGCTTCTTTCATCATCTTATCGATTTCTTCATCACTTAATGTGTTAGTGGCAGTAATAGTAATTGATTGTTCTTTCTTAGTACCTAAATCTTTTGCTTTAACATTAACAATACCATTTGCATCTATATCAAATGTAACTTCTATTTGTGGTACTCCTCTAGGTGCAGGTGGAATGTTAGTTAATTGGAAGTTACCAAGGGTCTTATTATCATTAGCCATTGGTCTCTCACCTTGTAATACATGGATATCAACAGCAGGTTGATTATCAGCAGCAGTTGAGAACACTTGACTCTTACTAGTAGGAATTGTAGTATTTCTAGGTATTAATACTGTCATTACTCCTCCTAATGTTTCAATACCAAGTGATAATGGTGTAACATCTAGAAGTACGATATCATTAACATCTCCTGTTAATACTCCACCTTGAATAGCTGCTCCCATAGCTACTACTTCATCAGGGTTAACTTCTTTAGAAGGTTCTTTATTTAATTCTTTCTTAACTAGTTCTTGTACACAAGGTATTCTAGTAGAACCTCCTACTAATAATACTTTATCAATATCTTTAGCAGATAAGTTAGCATCTTTTAAAGCTTTTCTTACTGGTTCAGTAGTAGATTCTACTAAATCACTAATTAAGTCTTCAAATTTAGCTCTAGTTAAACTCATATTTAAATGAATTGGACCATCAGTACCTTGTGATATAAATGGTAATGATATTTCAGTAGTAGTCATACCACTAAGATCTTTTTTAGCTTTTTCAGCAGCATCTTTAACTCTTTGCATAGCCATTTTATCTTTAGTTAAGTCTACACTAGTTTCTTTCTTAAATTCACTTACGATGTAATCCATAACTCTTTCATCAAAGTCATCACCACCTAAATGGTTATTACCACTAGTTGATTTAACTTCAAATACACCATCACCTAATTCTAGGATAGATACATCAAATGTACCACCACCTAAGTCATATACAAGTACTGTTTGGTTTTTATCTTGTTTATCTAGACCATAAGCAAGAGCTGCTGCTGTTGGTTCATTAATAATTCTTTCTACCTCTAAGCCAGCAATCTTACCTGCATTCTTAGTAGCTTGTCTTTGCGCATCATTAAAGTATGCAGGTACTGTAATAACAGCCTTTGTAACAGTCTCGCCTAAGTATGCTTCAGCAGTCTTCTTAAGATCTCCTAGTATCATAGCAGATACCTCTTCTGGAGAATATTCTTTTCCATTAGCAGATACTTTTTCACTAGTACCCATTTTTCTTTTAATTGAAGATATTGTATCTTTATTAGTTACCATTTGGTTTTTAGCCTTTTGACCTACAATTATATCTCCATTTTTAAATGCTACTACTGATGGAGTTGTTCTCATACCCTCAGGGTTTGTTATAACTTTTGCTTCACCTCCATCGTATACAGCAACACAACTATTAGTTGTTCCTAAATCTATTCCTATAATTTTACTCATATTTATCATTTCCTTTCTTATTTATCATCATCAAAGTCATGAATGACTTTAATATTTTTTTCTTTATTTATATTTTCCTCTTTTTTATTCTTTTTTATATTCATGTATAATAGATAACTAACTAAAGCAATTAATATTACTGGTAATAGCCAAATAACAAATTTAACTGCTAGAACTGCTAGTAATATTGATACTATTATATATATTATTTCTTTTATGGTATCTTTATTCATTTACTTTCACCATAGCGGTTCTAAGTACTCTATCTTTATACATATAACCTTTTTGTAACACTACTGTTACAACTCCTGATTCTTTAGTTTCATCATGATCAACAACAACAGCTTGTTCTAGTGATGGATCAAATTCTTTACCTAAACAATCTATTTCTTTTACTTCAAACTTTTCAAGTAAATCTTTTATTTGCTTATACATAAGTTTAAAGCCTTCTAGAAACTTAGATACTTCATCTTCTAAGTTATCATCATCCATACTTATTGCTCTTTCAAAGTTATCTAAGATAGGAAGAAAACCTTTTAAAATATCTTCTTCAGCATATTTTATTATTCTATTAGTTTCTTCATCTTTTCTTCTTTTATAATTAATAAGTTCAGCTTGACTTCTTAGAAGTGCCTCCTCTAGATTCTTTATTTTATCTTCTAGTTTATTATCACCACAAGAGCATTCTTCATTGCAAGTACACTCTTCTTTGGCCTCTTTGCAGTTACATTCTTCATTACTGCAATGTTCTTTCTTTACTTCTTTTTCTTCTTTTTTATGTTTATTATTCTTCTTTTCCACTTTGACCTCCTAAATTATTTTTAATGTAATCTAGTAGTGTTACCACTCTATCATACTCCATTCTCTTTGGTCCAATTATTGCTATTGTTCCTTCGGTTCCATCTATATTATATTTAGTCTTGATAACTGAAACATCATCTGTAAGTTCTGTTTCACTACCAACATAAATATTTATTCCATTATCTTCTTCTTTCATTTTAGAAATACTATCTATATCTTCAAATTTACTAAGTATTTCTTTTACTTTATCAATATTAGTAAATTCTGGTTGCTTTAACATATTAGTTCTTCCACCAAAGTAAGCATTTTCACTTTGAGCAGAAGTAAATTCATGAAATGCATCATAGAAGGTATTATAAAGTACTTCATATTGACCAACATAATCTTTTATAATTGGTTTTACTTCATACTCTAGTTTTTCACTTACCTCGTTAATAGGAGTACCTATTACTAATTTATTTATTAATTCTACTGTTTTCTTTACATCTTCTTTAGGAACAGCATTTGGTAAGTATAATGTTTTATGTTGTACTACTCCTTTATCTGTTATTACTATAGATAATATTTTATTATCTTCTAGTGGAACTACTTCTACTTTCTTAAGTCTATTTTCTTTAGAAGCACCTCCTAGTACAACTGCTGTATAGTTAGTTATTTCACTAATTATTTCTATACTTTTCTTAATTGTATCATTTAAATCTAATGTATTATTTCTAAAAATAGTTTGAAGTTTTAACATATCTTCTCCTGTCATATTTTTAGGTTTCATTAAATTATCTACATAATACTTATAGCCTTCTTCACTAGGTATTCTTCCTGATGCAAAATGATTTTTTTCTAGTAGATGTAATTCTTCTAAGGCTACCATTTCATTTCTAATTGTAGCACTAGAACATTTTAATTTCTTACAAATATGATTTGAACTTACTGGTTTAGCAGTTCTAATATATTCTTCCACTATTACTTTTAGTATTTCATTTTGTCTCTTGGTGATCATTATATCACTTCCTTTAGCAATTCTTTATTTCCATTGCTAATATCATTATATTACTATTTTTTAGCAATGTCAACATAAAATTGCTAATTTTTTTATTTTTTTTATATTTCTATTGTAATATCATCTTACATAGTAGTTTATAGCCAAAGTCTATAAACTATATATCAACCATATCTATTATATTTGCAGTGGATATCTATATATTAAAATATTTAATTTTACTTAGAATATAATTTAGTATGAAAAAGAAATATATTTTATTATTAATGTTATTATTAATGTTATTATTAATTATTATTATTTCTATTTGTTTGATATATAGAAATAATAATAAAGAGGATACTGATATTAAAGTTAAATATCCTATATATGAATATTATAAATTAAATAAAGTTATTACTGAGAATATTAATTATTATTTAAAAGATAATATAGATAATTATTATTTTCTTTATATTGATTATAAAGATTATGAATATAAGGAATATATATCTATAGTATTATATATATCTTATTTTACTGGAGGGGCTCATCCTAATTATGAGATTAAAACTATTAATTATAATAAAAATACTAATAAATTTATTGATATAGATGATCTTATTAATAGGGATAAAGATATATTAAATAAATTATCTATATATTCTAGAGAATATTTTAGTAATAATGATATGTTTAATGATAAAGTTGTATTTGATATGATGATTGATGGTACTAAGAGTATTAAAGATAATTATAAATATTTTAATATTACTAGTGATGGTTTAATTATATATTTTAATAGATATCAAATAGCTCCATACTACTATGGGGATTATAGTATTACTATTTCTTATAATTATTTAGATTTAAGTATTTGAAATATTTTATTTATATGATAAAATTAAATAAAGGAGAATTGATAAAATGAATATAAAATTATTTAAGAAAGCTATTCTTTTAATACATGGTTTTGCTGGTGGTAGTTATGATTATAATAGTCTAAATAATGATTTAGAATTATATAATAGTTTTGATGTATTTACTTTTACTTTACCAGGACATGAAAGAATGATTATTGATAAGGTAACTAGAAAAGATTGGATTAAAAAGGCTGAAGATGAATTAGAAAAAATAATAAATGCTGGTTATAGTGATGTATATATAATTGGTCATAGTATGGGTGGTGTTATTGCTTCATATTTAGCAAGTAAATATAAACAAGTTAAAAAACTAGTACTCGCTGCTCCTGCCTTTCATTACTTAGCTTTTAAAGGAGATAAAGTTGATGTTTTAGAAAGTATTAAAAAACTTCCTAATTTATTTAAGAATTATAATCCTGAAGAAGTATTATCTAGGTTATTTAAAGTACCTGCTCCTACGATTAGGGAATTTATGAAATTAGTGGAAGAACATACTGGAGACGTTAAAAATATTACTTGCCCTACTTTAATATTACATGGTGATAAAGATGATATTGTACCATATGATTCTGTATTATATGTTTATGATAATATTAAATCTAAGAGTGTTACTTTAATTGAATTAAAGACTTTAACTCATGATTTATTTATGAATGATAGATATGAAGAAGTGAAGGGTTTAATTATTAAATTCTTTAAAACGATACCTAGTAATAAGAAAATACAAAAAAAGATATAAGAAAAGAGACTCATTATAAGGTCTCTTTTACTTTTTTATATCCTCTTACTGATAATACTAACATACTAATAATTATTAGATAATTATATAAATTACTTTGTTCTACTCCAGTTTGAGGAGGTAATTCTTCAATATCTCCAGTACCCATAGTATTAGTATAAATATATTCTACATATATAGTATCATCTATATAAGTACCATTTTCATTGCCATTAATTTCTTTTAAACTATAGCCAAAGAAATCTTTTTCTTCAGTATTATATTCTTTACCTACTAAATCAATAGTTTTAACTTCAGTAGTAAGTTCGTTACCATCAGTATCCTTATAAGTAGCAATTACTACACCATAAGGTACTTTATCAGTAACTTTGTCTTCATCAGTAATTTCATTATTACCATAAATTAATCTTGATTCAACTTTATTAGTAACTTCACTACCTACATTTGTATATCTTAATTTAATATCAAATGATTCATTTATTACTTGATTATTTTCATCTATATTATATGTTTCTTTACATGTAATTACTTTTCCATCTAAAGTACATCTCTTATCCATAGAAGTAATAACTACATTATATGGTAATATATCAGTAAGTTCTAAAGTAACTTCTCCAACATAATTTTCTATTTTACCATTATAATTTAATACATAATTATATTCTGAATTAATATCAGTAATTTGATTCTTTTGTAATTTAGTTACATCATTTTCAGTTATTTCACCATTATTTTTAATATAATTATAAATAACTGTAATAGTAGAACCTGCTACAAACTTACCACTAGCATTATCAGGCAAAGTTTTAGTATCTAATGTATATCCATAGAATGATTTAGTACTAGTCTCATAGCTTACTCCACCTAAATTAGTTTTAGTATCTTCTACTTCTAACACTGTGTTACCACTTATATGTTTTACTACTAAATTTCCTTTTAATACTTCAGTTTCAGTTTCAGTCTCTTCTGATGGAATTTTATTTCCATCTAAATCTACCACTGTTTGAGCTTTATTAATAATTTTATCAGAGTCAATTCCTATAAATACTAACTCTAAGTTAAATGATGCATTAACTTCAAATACGCCATTTATATAGTCTTCCTCTGTTATATTATTATACTCTTTAATACAAGTAATAGTTTTATTACCATCATATGTACAAGTACTAGGTAATTTAGATTTATCAATATTAATAGTATAAGGTAACATATCTTTAACTATTAATTTAGCATTTCCTACATAATCTTTTATTTTAGCAGAACTACTTATAGTATAATTAAATACTCCATCAATACTATTAATAGTATTAGGTCCTGTTTTCTCTACTTTAGGTTCTTCTACAGTACCATCATTCTTAGTATAGTAATATGTTACTGTTATTTTACCTTCAGTATATTTACCATCTTTATTTTCAGGTAATTTATTTTCATTTAATGTATATCCTAATATTTCTTTAGGACTAGTGGTATAATTAGTACCTGCTAGTTTTTCTCCTAATTCTTCTTTAGAAGCAATTTCACTATTAGTATTTTCATCTTTAAATAATACTTCAACAGTACCTTTAATTTCTACATTAACATCTTCAGAATCTTCAGTTCCATCAGTAGTAGTATTATTAACAATTGTAACACCACTAGCTATATTAGTTAACTTATCACCATTAACACTTATATAGTCATTATATTTTACCATATATTCAATAGTAACATTAATAGGATAAGCACTCATATATTTATCTATATTATAAATCTTAGTCCAAGTAATAGTATTATTTTCTTCATTATATATACCATTATTTAAAACACTATTATTAACATCTATACTTTGTGGTAATGTATCAGTAATAGTAACTCTTACTACATCACCTTCTCTAACATTATTAAGTGTTGTATTATAATTTATTGTGTAACCAACTTTATTATCTAAACTTGTTACAGTATTCATATTTGCTTTTTTAGTAATAGCTTCATCAGTATAACTAAATTTTTTAGCAGTATATAAAACATTTATAACATTCTTAGAAATATCTGTTGAAATAACAAGATTTTCTGGATTTACGCTATTAAATTCATAGCCATTTCCTGCATCAGCAAGATAAGTATTCTTATCATTATCATTTAGAGTGATAGCATCGCCCTTATGAGCGTTTCTTGTATCACTAGAACCTAAATAATTTCTATCATTAGGATTAGTTATTTCATCTTTATAATAATTAATAACATAATTATATGTATTTTGTACCCAATATACTTCGGCACTTTCACTACTTGTAATAGGACTAGTTAATCCATCACCAGTTAATGTAAATGAATTATTATTATCATTACCATTAGTTCTATACCAACCAGTAGCACTATCTTTATCTTTTATTTCAATATTAAATGAATATACTTTTTCTTCCTCAGTAATATCACCAACGTTAATAGTTACATCTTTACCATTAACAGTAATATCTTGACTATCTTTAGTACCTTCAACATACTTAAAGTTATCTCCAATTACATCTGTTAATACACCATTAGTAGCAGCAATAGAAGTTTTTATATCCTCAAATATAGTCTTAAAGCTATCTGCTATACCTGTTGAATTTGCTTCTTTATAAAATCCTTTTTCTTCTTTGTTATACTCATAATAATAATCTCTGTATCCATAAAATCTAGTCATAGTAGTATCAGAAGATATTTTTTTAAGGACATCTTTAGCAGTAGCATCATTTTCGATACCATAACCAATAGAGAACACTGTTATTTTATTGTCATTCTTAGCTTCATATGCTCTATCCATTGCTCTATCAGTGGCACTCTTGCCATTACTACCACCACTAGTAGGTTGACCATCACCAATTACAACAATATACTTTTGAGCATTTGGATCAGTTATCTCTTTTAATTTATCAATAGCATTACTTAATCCTGCTTGTAAGTTTGTATTTCCTTCAGGATGCCCGAAATCACGAGCTGTTAATGCAGTATGACTAAACTCAGTAGCAATACTAGCACTTCCTGAAAAAGTAACCAAAGAAATATTAGTATTTTCTACTTTAGATAAACTATCAGAAAAATCAATTGCACCATTAACAGCACTTTCCCATTTATCTTGTATTAAAGCATTAGGCTTTTCGCCTCTATTATTTTTACCTCTACAAGTAATTTTTGTACCATCAGCAGCAGTGTAATGAACATTCCAGCCTCTTTCTGATATATATGAATATCCCTTTTTAGCACTATCACAAATCATACTACCAGAAGTATCAAACACAACTACTACATATACTGGTTTTGTAACTGTAGTAGAATCTTCCCTGTTCTTTCCTTTCACTCTTAATTCAACATTATATATTCCATTTTCAGCATCTAATTTAGTAACTGTCTTGGTAACTAGTGCTTCATCAGTTTCATAATTACCAGAATATATAGTTGCGTTATTGCCATTATTTACTACTTTATTATTAATACCAACATCACCTTTAACTGGTTCTCTATTAGATATTTCATTAGCAAATACCTTAATAGGAGTCATTAAATCTGATACTATCATTGCTGTAAGTACTAATATTTTAGTAAACTTCATAAAATTTTTTTTCATTTAAACCCTCCTCAATATAATTAATAAATATTTTTTTTGATAATTATGATAATCTTTATGTGTACTACAAGTTTGAAGTATTAATATTTCATCATCTTTAGTTACTTCTACTCCTGTATCATACATAGACTTACTTTTTAATTTCTTTAAGTGATTTAAATATTCTTCTTCACTATTAAAATTAATATTCATATATGAATAATCAGTAGGTTCTACATACACAGAGAATATTTCATACCTCTTTTTAGTAGTACTAGTAGTTAAATCTACATACTTATGATTATCATAATAATCTTTATCATAAAACTCTTCTAATATCTTAAATGGCATATCAATTTTAGAAGAATTATGACCATAAATTAATAATTTTTTACTACTATCTATATCTACTCTATAATCTAAGTAAATACTACCCATATAGTTGCTATTACCATATGCATCATGATTTAAATAGTAGTCATTATCACTCCCCTGTAATACAGGTACTATATAATCAGTATTTTCTATTTCTAAAATACCTTTTATATCATTATTATTATATTCTTCTCTAACTTTAGTAATAACATCACTATAGTTAATAGGATTTGTTATGTTATCATTACTTTCTATATCAATATTAAGTTGATAATCCTTCTTTTTACTAGTAGGTAATTCTACTAACATCAAAGCAATACTTAATATTAAAATAGTACTTGTAATATAAATTATTACTCTTTTTTTATTTTTCATAATACCCCCATTAGATGGTTTACTATTATATCAGATTTTATCTTTTTGTCAATAATTATAACGAAAAAAGAAGTATTAACAAGAATTTCCTTATTAAAAACTTCTTACTTCATCTATATTATGTACTAATATTATATATTTTAAACATTATTTTAATAATAATTTATTAATAACTTTATCAAATATTTCATTAAATTTATTTACTTCTTCTATAGTGTTCTTACAAGATAAACTTATTCTAATGCTATGAGTGGCTATATTATTATCTGGATATAAACTATATACACTACTAGATAAATCACTAGTAGAGCAAGCACTTTTTGTAGATATATAAATATTTTCTTCTTCCATAGCATGAATAAATGTCTCTGGTTTTATATTTAATATACTAAAATTAATTATATAAGGTATACTATTAGAAGTACTATTAATATGAATATTATCATATTTTTTTAAATTATTAAGTATTTTATTATTTAATTCTTCTACATATTTATAATTATCTTCAACCTTAGGAATTATTAATTCTAAAGCTTTCATTAAGCTACATATTAATGGTAATGCTGGTGTCCCACTTCTGTAAACTGTAGTACTCTTTCCTCCATGAATTAAATTATCAATAACAATATTATCTTTCTTTATAAGTAAGCCTATTCCTTTCATACCAAATATCTTATGACCAGACATACTCATAAAATCCATATCATTAAAATCTACTTTTATTTTACCTATAGCCTGAGTAGCATCAACATGGAAATAACATTTAGGATAATTATTTATAATTTTTTTTATTTCTTTTATATTTTGTTTAATACCTAGTTCACTATCTACATAAGAAATAGCTACTAATATGGTTTTATCATTTATTAATTCTTTTAGATTATCTAAATCTATTAATCCATCTTTATTTATTTTAACATAATCAATTATAAAGCCTTTACTTTCTAAGTATTTAACTGTTTCTATAGTACTAGAATGTTCTAAATGTGTAGTAATTATATGATTACCACGATTCTTATATCTAGAAGCAACTCCTTTTAAAACAGTATTATTAGATTCTGATGCTCCTGATGTATAGATAATTTCACTTGGTTTAACATTTAATAATCTAGCAATTTTCTCAGTGGCATATTCTTCTAACTCCTTAGATTTAACTCCAAGACTATGAATAGAATTAGAGTTTCCTGGATATTCAGTACATACTTTATTAAAAGTTTCTAATACTTTAGGATCAACAAATGTAGTAGCACTATTATCAAAATAAATCATAATATTCCTTCTTTCTCTTAGTATTTTATCACAGATATTATTTTTTTTAAAGTAAATTTATTTACTTATTTAAAATATTAGTTTATGATATTTACAGGTGATTTTTATGAATGAAAAGAATCTAATTACTTATTATAATAAATTTAATGAAGATAAAAGATTAACTAGAAGACATGGTATTATTGAATATAGGACCGCTACTAAATATATTCATGAATATTTAAATACTATGGATAATCCTAAAATAATTGATATAGGAGCAGGTACTGGTGCCTACTCTATTCCCCTTGCTAATGAAGGTTATGATGTAACAGCAGTAGAATTAATAAAACATAATTTAATGACATTAAGGAAAAATAGTGATAAAGTAAAAACTTATTTAGGTAATGCTATAGACTTACATAAATTTAAAGATAATACTTTTGATATTGTTTTACTATTTGGTCCTATGTATCATTTGATTAGTAATGAAGATAAAATAAAAGCTCTTAGTGAAGCTAAAAGAATTGTTAAAGAAAATGGTTTGATTTTTATTAGTTATTATATGAATGAATATGCTATTATTACTCATGGTTTTATGGAAAATACTATTAAAGAAGATATTAAAAATAATCTTATTGATCATAATTTTCATATTACTCCTAAAGAAGATGATTTATATAGTATGGTTAGATTAGAAGATATTAATTATTATAAAGATACTTTAAATTTAAAAAGAGTTAAAATACTATCGCAAGATGGTCCTACTGACTATTTAAGAAAAATTATTAATAAAATGGATGAGGAAACTTTTGAAATATATTATAAATATCATTTATCTATATGTGAAAGAGAAGAACTACTAGGAGCATCTTCTCATGTACTAGATATACTTAAAAAATAAATAAATTTTAACATAATTATAAAATATGTTAAAAAAATGAATAAAAAAAATGAGTAGAAAAACTAGGCTTCTACCCTTTTTTTATTACTTTATTACATAATGGAATTAGTATTCCTCCTAAACTATTACCTAGTATCATTACTAATAAATATAATAATGTATTTAAACTCCAAGTAGATGATACTGAGAAGTAATACATATTTGCTATACAGTGTTCAAATCCACATAATATAAATACTATTACTCCTAGAAATACTGCTAGATACTTACCAATATCTTTTACTTCTTTATATGTATTTACTGCTAGATACATAAGTATTCCACAAAAGAACGATAATATTAATATACTAATTAAAGTATCATTTAATTTTATATCTGCTAATGTCTTAGCCTTTTCACTAATCATAGTATATATTCTAGTATACTTTAAAATGAATCCAACAAAAAAGGTTCCAATAAAATTACCTATCAAAGTTATTATTAATTCTCTAATATATTTTTTATTAAAATTATTAATTAAATAACCTATCTTACCAGTATACAAATTAAAACTATATACTACTATTATAAATAATCCTATAGCAAATAATATAGAACCAACAATTTTATTATCTAATGATAAATAAATTGTTCCACCTATTCCTATCATAATACCTGCCAAAATACTCTTTATTAAAATTTCTATATTGTACTTCATATATAATCACTACTTTCTATTTTTAATTTCCGCTTCATATAATTTACGATATTCATCACAATTTTTAAGTAAATAACTATGACTACCTTCATTAATTATCTTACCATTATCTAAAAACAATATTCTATCAGCATTGATAATGGTAGATAACCTATGAGCAATAATAAGTATTGTATATTCATTTTTCATATTGTTAATAGCGGTCTGAATTTTTTCTTGTGTCTCATTATCTAATGCACTAGTAGCCTCATCAAACAAAATAATCTCAGTTTTCTGAACTAATGCCCTAGCAATAGCAAGTCTTTGTTTCTGTCCACCAGATAAATTAACACCACCTTCACCTATTACAGTGTCATATTTATCAGGTAACGAATTAATAAATTCATCCAAACAAGCAAGTTTGCAAGCCTCTTTCATTTCTTTGTTAGTTAAATCACTTTTTACTAATTTTAAATTATCTCTAATGCTCATATTAAATATATATGGATTCTGACTTATAATTGTAATATTACCTCTAATAGAATCTTTATCTAATTTTTTTATATCAACACCATCAATCGTAATACTACCTGAATCTATATCATACATTTTGCAAAGCAAATTAAATATAGTAGTTTTACCTGCTCCAGATTTACCCACAAAAGCAACTGTCTCATTAGCATTAATTTTAAAACTCAACTTATTCAAAACTTTCTTTGTAGAATAAGCAAAAATAACATCTTTAAATTCAAAATTCCCATTAACTTTATCTAAATGTACATTACCAAACTTTTCTTTTTTAAACTCATCACCATTAGTAATAGCAAACACTCTTTCAGCAGATAAATTAAAATCTTTTATTTGTTCTAAAAAATTACCTACAAAATATGCTGACGATGATATCTTACCAGAATAATTATATAGTACAAGTGCTATTGAAGGTATTAATATCTTATCTTTTAATAATAACACCAATAAAACAATTAAAATAAAATTTCCTAATGAACTAATATCCCACATCAAAACTCTATATTTTTGGTTTCTTTTTTGTAAACTAAACATCTTCTCATTACAATCATCAATTCTAGTAGACAATTCATTAGTAAAGTCTTTTTCACTATTAAGCATCTTAATATCTCTAGCTCCACGTACTAACTCTCCAATAAAACCAGAAACCTTTTCTTTGGACTTTCTAAATTCTTTATCATCTTGTTTTTTCATTTTAGTTCTAATATCCTCTAGCACATATAATATAACTGCAAAGAAAAGAACATAAATAAAAATCAACTTATTAACTACAAAAATTGCTACCAAAATACCTATATATTCAATAAAACTAGAAACATTACCTATTAAATTATTAAAAATATCTGCAAGTTTAGATGTATCCCCAGTCATTCTTTGTATAAATACACCATTACTATTTTTATCTAAAGAATCATTTCCTATTTTTAATACACATTTTCCCAAATGGACTTCCAATCTTGACATAATATTTCTATATAATCTTGCCGAAATTCTATTCATTACATAACGATTAGTATTATTTATTAAATCAACTATTAACATAACAATAGCTACTCCTAATATTCTCATATATTCATTAGAAGTAAGTTCAATAAGTATTTTTGCACTAAGTATAGGTAAAACTATACTTATACCTATTTGAAGTATATGTTCAAAAATAAGTATTATCAAACTCTTTTTATCACTCTTAATATATTTCCATACTCCCTTTAAATTACTAATAAACTCTCTCATCCTATCACCAACTACAATAGTAGTATAACAACAAAAAAAGAAAAAAGCAAGAACTACTTGCTTACTGGAAGTACTGATATACTTCTTGCTATATTTAATAGTTCTTGCTTAGATAATTTATCACTAACTACATAGTATTCAATATTATTATCAATCCAATTAACAGAATTTTCATTTACTATTGCTACAGTAGATGCCATTAATTCTAAGTCACCATAAGTAGGTACTATTAAATGTTCTTTTTCTTTAGCAATAGTCTCTTCTATTAGCATAAATGGATTATCACCATCAAATGTTAATATTAATCTTTCTCCACTTTCTTTAGTTACCTTCTCTTTATTAGATAAATGTGTATTAGAAGGAAGATACATAGGATAAATAACATCTTCTATACTACTAGTTTCTTCTGTTTTAGTACTATCTTTTTGTTCTTTATTATCATTAGTATTAGTATTTTTATTTTCAGTAGTAGTATTATCTTCACTAGGAGTATTATCTTCTTTAACATCAATAATTTCTTTTAAATCAAAATAACTATTTTTAAACTTACTATTTAAGTCTATCTTTTTATAATTCATTGATATTTGTTTATTACCATCTTTATCAATTACAGTTACTGATTTAATATTACTATTCTTATCGAGTAATATTTCTTGTTTTACTAGTTTAGGATTATTAGGATAATTAGCGGCCACTGTTAACTTATAACCATCTTTAACCTCTTCAAAGACTCTATTATCATCACTAGTTATATCTTCAAGAAGTGGAGATAATAAATATACTTGAGAATTGTTATATGGCCAATCACTTTGGAATTTAAAACTCTTATTTATTCTAGGAGTAACTACATATACTCCTTCTGAATTACGAAGAATTATTTGTTCATGATTATTAACATTATTAACTAATCTTACTTTATAATTATCTTTTCTAGCATATGATACTTCAACATCATATGTATAGATATCTTCATTATTAACTATTTCTAATGTACCTTCTATATAATAAGAATTAGCATTATTAATCTTTTTAGTTAAATCTTTAATAATATCTGACTCAGTAGCTTTACCACATCCTCCTAAAAGAAATAATCCTCCTACTAAAAGAAACAATAATTTTTTTTTCATTTTTCACCTCTTTTTGCTTTCTGATAAATTATATTAGTTTAAATTTCTTATATGATGAATAATTATTCTTTTTTGGTACAAAATAAAAATAAAAAGGAGGAAGAAAATGAATACATTATATAAAATAGCTCTAACTATAGGCATTATAGGATGCCTTAATTGGGGTTTAGTAGGTTTATTTAATTTCAATTTAGTTGAATATTTATTTGGTGATGGTAGTTTACTTACTAAAATAGTTTATGTATTAGTATTTATATCTGGTCTTATAGAGATTGGTATCTATACTAAAGATTTAGACTAATTGATTATGAATATAATTCATAGTCTTTTTTTATACAATAAATTTTATTTTCGAAACTACAGGTTCGAAAATACCTCGGAAGACTACAGGCTGAAGAGGAGATAAAATAAATGATAATTTTAACTTATTAATCTATTTATATAGATTTTTTTAAATTTTTATAGTATAATTAAATAGGTGATATTTGTGAATTACAGAACTAATTTCAATAGTAGTTTTGCCAATCGTGGTATGGCTCTTGAAAATGACATCAATGAAACCAATAAATATTATCGAGAATATGATATAGCTTTAGTATATAAGAAGCCTACTCCTATTAGGATAACTAAAACTAATTATCAAAATATGCGAGTTACTGATGGTTTCTTTGAATGTCCATCTACACTAGACTATAATGGAGTATATAAAGGTTATTATATAGAATTTGATGCCAAAGAAACAAGAAGTAAAACAAGTTTTACTATCAATAATATTCATAATCATCAAATAGAATATATAAAGAAAGTAATAAAACATGGTGGTATAGTTTTTTTAATAGTAAGATTCACACTATTAGATAAAAATTATATATTAAAGGGAAAAGACTTAATTCAATTTATAGATAGTAATGATAGAAAGTCTATTCCACTATCCTACTTTGAAGAAAATTGTTATAAAATAGATATAAAATATGCACCTAGATTAGATTATATTAAATATGTAGATATGATGATTAAAGAACTATGAATATAATTATTGCATTATTATTTATAATTATAACAATTTTAAGTATTATTGTATTTAAAGTAAAAGGATTGTTTACTCTATTAATTAGTATTCCACTAGTTATTATGTACCATAAAGCTAGCGATATAATTAAATTATTAAAAAAGAAAGAAAGGAAAAATAATGATAATATAAATTTATCAGAAAGAAAGGAAGTTGAATTTGTGAGCTCTAGAGATAGAAAAAAAGGGGTTAAGGTTGAAAAGAAAGAAAAGAAAACTAAAAGTAATAATAATGAAAGTAAAAGCAAAAGTAAAAAGAAAATTAAGGTAAATATCAAGCCTACTCGTAGTAGAGATAATAGAGAAAAGAAAAAAAGTATTGGTGATAAAAAAGGTATTGGCAAAAAAGCACTTACTATTATATTAGGACTTGCTATATTTGGTGTCTTTGCTGCGATGGCTTTTATGATTTATATTGTTATAAGTACAGGTAATTTTGATCCAGAAGCATTAAAAAATCAAGATCAAACAGTAGTTTATGATAAAGATGGTAATATATTTGCTACTTTAGGTGCAGAAAAAAGAGAATCTGTAGAATATGATGAATTACCTCAAGTATTAATTGATGCTTTAATTGCTACTGAGGACTCTAGATTCTATGAACATAATGGTGTTGATATGGCTAGATTCTTAAAAGCAACTGCTCTTAATTTAATGGGTAAAGATGATGCTGGTGGTGCTTCTACTTTAACAATGCAAACGGTTAAAAATAATTTAACAAAGAAAGATAGTAAAGAAAATAATAAAATTAAAAAAATAATTAGAAAATTTCAAGATGTTTATTTATCCGTATTCTTTATGGAAAAGAAATATAGTAAAAATGAAATATTAGAAATGTATGTTAATGATAGCTGTTTAGGTGGAAGAATATATGGTGTTGGAGAAGCAAGTAAATATTACTTTGGTAAAACTGTTTCTGAACTTAGTTTACCAGAAGCTTCACTACTTGCTGGTATGTATCAAGCTCCTAATAAATATGATCCATATAAACATCCAGAAGCTGCTGAAAAAAGAAGAAATACTGTTCTTACTCTTATGGTAAGACATGGTTATATTACAGAGGAAGAAAAAAATATGGCTACTGATGTTAGTATTAAAAGTATGCTAGCAGGTGGCTCTGGTCTTGGAGAATATGAAGGTTACTTAGATACAGTTATTCAAGAAGTAAAAGATAAAACTGGTGATGACCCTTCATTAGTATCAATGAAAATATATACTGCTCTAGATAGAAGTATTCAAGATGGTATTAATAAAGTACTTAGTGGTGAGGATCATACTTGGGCTGATGATTCAGTACAAGCAGGTATTGCTATTACTAATGTTAATGATGGTACAATCGTTGCTATTGGTGCTGGTAGAAATAGAACTGCTGGTGACTGGAACTATGCTACTCAGGCTTTAAGACAACCAGGAAGTACCGCTAAACCAATATTTGATTATGGTCCTGGTTTTGAATATAATGATTTTTCTACTTATACTCTATTTAATGATGAACCTTGGACTTATACTAATGGACCAGAAATAGGAAACTGGGATGGTTCTTATCAAGGATTAATTACATTAAGACAAGCTCTTAGTGTATCAAGAAATATTCCAGCGTTAAAAGCTTTTCAACAAGTAGATAAAAAGAATATTGTTACATTTGTTAATGGTTTAGGAATTGATGTTGCATATAGTACTAAATCGGAAAACTATAAGAAAAATGAAAATAATGGTTCAGATAATTTAATTAATGAAGCATATTCTATTGGTGGTATGTCATATGGTGTAACACCTCTTGATATGGCTGAAGCTTATGCAGCATTTGCAAATGGTGGATATCATATTGAAACTCATGCTGTTACTAAAATAGAATATCGTTCTTCTGGTAAAACAGTTGATTTTAGTGTCGATAAAGAAAAAACAATGGCAGACTCTACTGCTTACTTAATGAATAATGTTTTACAATATGCTGTTGAACATGGATTTAATGGTGGTGCTAGAGTATATGGTTCTACTGTTGCTGCTAAAACTGGTACCTCTAACCTATCAGATGATGTATGTAGAGCAAAGGGAATTCCTATAGGATCAGTAAATGACTTATGGACTGTAGCTTATACTCCTGAATATTCAGTTGCTTTATGGTATGGTTATGAAAAAGTTGATAAAGATCACTATTTAGGTGGTGCTAGTGCTCCTAAAGATGCTGTTATGCGTTCTGTTATGAAATATGTACCAAAAACTACTAAGACTTGGGAAATGCCTTCTTCAGTAGTAGCGGTTACTGTTGAAAAAGAAACATGGCCTGCTAAACTACCTAGTGAATATACTCCTGATGATATGAAAATAACAGAATATTTTAAAAAAGGTACTCAACCTACTGAAATATCTGAAAGATATGCTAAATTACCTGATGTTACTAATTTAAAAAGTGCTAAAACTATTGGAGGATATAAATTAACTTGGAATTGGAAAAAACCTGATGTATTAGATGATTCTTATTTAAGTAAATACTTTAGTCAATCAGTATTTGGTAAACAATCTGGTAGTTATTTACAATCTAGAATTAATTATAATAATAATACTCTAGGTGGTATTGGTTTTGGTATATATGTTAAAAATAACTCTGGTAGTTTAGAGAGAATAGCCTTTACTACTGATAGTGAATATGTGTATGTTCCTAGTGATGCTGGTACTTCTCATGTAATTGTTAAAGCTGAATATAAATCATTTAAATCTAATGCTAGTAATGGTACTGAGATATCTGTTAAAAGTGATGGTTCTATAATTAGTAGTGGACTTAACATTTCTTTAAAAGGAAAGTCTGAATTAGAGATTCCAAAAGCTGATTATAGCGATCCTGGGGTAACTGCTACTTATAATGGTAAAGATGTTACTACAAGTGCAAATATTACTTATGAAGTTAATGGTAATACTTATAATAGTAAATCTGATTTAGATACTGCGATTAATAGATTAGATACTGGAAAATATTCTATTAAATATATAGTTACTTATAGAGGTGAAACAGACAATTTAATTAGAACAATAACGATAAAATAGAGAGAATTGCTTCTCTCTATTTTCTTATATATTTATAATAATAATCTGAACTTTTCTTTAATTCCTTATTGAAATTATCCAATCCTATTTCTTCAGGAATTGTTTTTTTACTTGAAAACAAATTAGTTCCAAGTCCTAGTCTATCACCTTCAATTGATACTCCTAATGCCGCTAATGTGGTAGGAAACATATCCATTGTTGTAAATACCCTATTCTTATTATTTACTGGTAATACTCTTGAATTGATGAAAGCATTGTATACTACTCTATCATAATTATTATCGATATTATAGAAATTTTCTTGCATTGTCGGATGATCTCCTGTTAAAACAATAGTGGTATTTTCGTAAAAATCTTGTTCTTGAATCCAAGAGATAAATTCCGCTATCATACTATCAGAACAGTAAAATGAATTAGCATAAGCTTCACTAAAGATAGTATCACAACTCTTATCTAAGTAACCATCAGTAAAATGGGTGTCTGCTGTTAACATTGTAAAATTAAATGGTTTACTATCTTTAGATATTTCTGTTAAATATTCTTTAGCATAAGTAAATAACTTACTATCTTCATAACCCCACCACTCATGATAATTACTATCTATTTTTCCTTCTTCTACTGCTGTATAATAATCACTTATTATATAACTATGATTACTAAAGTATGATCTTCTGCCACCAAAGTTAGCATCAGAGCCCATTAATAAATAATTATTATATCCTTCTATAGATAAAATATCACCTATCGTAGTAATATTATTAAAACTTGTGCTATTACTACTACTAATATCATTTATTTTCACTTTAAGAGGAATACCAGCAGTTTGGGCTATCATGGCCGCTACTGTCCAACTAGTACCGTATGATTCTCTAGCTCCTCCAAGTAAATTGGTATTAGAAAAATTAATATTGTTAAGTGCTATATTCTCTAAATTTGGTGTTACTGATATATCAAATACGCCACCATTCTTTTTACTAATATTAGTCATTTCTGTCGACTCTAAAAATATATATATTAAGTTCTGCTTTTTTTCAGGAAATTTTATTTCAACTTCATCAGGTTTGATATAATAGTCTTTAAATAAATCAGTATTTCTTAAACTATTAAATGCGTAATCAAAAAATCCTACTGTTATACCTAAATATATAATAGAGGCCGCTAACAAAATTCTACTATATCTTTTTATGTTTTTTATTGGCAGAAGAACAAGTTCTTTTTTTTCTTTATTTTTCTTAATATCTATACTAACTTTACGATCAAAATTTAATGTAGGAAGTATTAATAATATATTCAATATGGTAAATAATATAAAACCATAAAATATTATAATAGCAATAGATACTACTGAAGTACCATTCATTCCCGCTACTTTAATTAGACTATAGATATATTGATCAAAACTAGCATTATGGATATTTTGACTTAAATAAAAAGAAAAGACAATAATAGCATTAGCAATAAATATTAGTATATATTTTTTTAAATTTATTTTTTTCATTTTCATCACCTAAAAACTGTACTAAATATAGTACAGTTATAATATACATTAATCTATTTAATTTGTCAAATTTTATTCTTCCATTAGATATTTGACAATGTTACCTAGTTTAATGGCATGTGATCCTTTAAACAATACTGCATCTCCTTCATGGAGTAATTCTTTTATTTTTTCGTGTGATTCACTTTCATTATTAAAATGATAATAATTTGTATAGTTATTTTCTTCTAAATATTTGTCAGTATATTTAGTATCAGTACCAATGGTTACTATAATATCTAATTTATTTTCTAAAAGTAATTTACCAATATTTTCATGTATTTCTTTATTATAATCACCAACTTCAAGAATATCTCCTACTACTGCTATTTTTCTTTTAGATGGTTCTTTTTCTAATATTTCTAATGATGATTTAATGGCATCTAATGATGAATTATATGTATCATCAATTATAGTTACACCATTCTTTGTCTTTTTGAATTCTAATCTATTTGATGTAAACTCATTAGTCTTAATTCCTTTTTGAATATTAGGAATAGATATATTACAAAGTTTTCCTACAACATATGCTACTAGGCTATTATAGATAAAGGCAGTATTATTAATTGGTGAAGTAATCTTATTATTCTCTACTATAAAGGTACTATTATTTATATCTTTAGCCATATAATCACTTTTATTATCAATACCTATAGTTATTACTTTATTTAATGACTTTATATAATCTAGATTGTTATGCATTATATCATTATCGTTATTTATAATTAGTGGTCCATTTAGTCCTTCTATTATTTCTAATTTAGCTTTCATGATGTTTTCTCTTGAACCTAAATTACCTATATGAGCAGTTCCTACGTTAGTTATTACCCCAATAGTAGGTCTTGCGATGTCGGTTAAATAAGAAAGTTCTCCAAAGTGATTCATTCCCATTTCCACTACTAAAATATCTTCATCAGTTAATTTTAATATTGTAAGAGGAAGACCAATATGATTATTATAGTTGGCTTCTGTTTTTAATACTTTATATTCAGTACTTAAAACAGCCGCTATCATATCTTTAGTAGAAGTCTTTCCTACACTACCTGTTACTGCTACTACTGGAATATTATATAAACTTCTTTTATACTTAGCAAGAAGCCCTATTGCTTTAATAGTATCTTCTACTTTAACAATAGTTTTATCTTTATACTTATCATCTACTTCATCAATGTTATCTAAAATACATACACTAGCTCCTTTATCTAAAGCATCTTTATAAAATTTATTGCCATCAAAAGATTCACCTTTTATTCCAATATATACATCATCTTTATTTATTAATCTAGTATCTTTAGAAAAATTATTAAGTGGTAAATTGATGTCACCACATAATAATTTTCCATTACATACTTCTATTAAATCTTTTACATATATCATAGTTACACCTCTTATTTTAAACTATTCATTTATATCTTTAATTATACTATCTATATTAGATAGTTTATCATCTATTTCACTTAAAGAAATTTGTTTTTTTTCTACTACTATTTCTTCAGTTACTTCTTCTTTATCTTCTTTAGATATTAATTCACTTACAATATAAGAATCTATTATACGATCTTTTATTATATATGAACCATTACTATATCTATCCATAATAGATATTTCTGTTAGTTTTACTATTTTACTATAATCATCACTTACTATACCTATTTGATTCTTACTATTTATAATGTAGGCCTTTATTATCTTACTTGGATTACTCTTTATTGTCTTCATAAGTAAGATTCCTCTTTTAGCTCTAGAAGTCTTTTCTAACTCAGTTAGGCGCATTCTTTTAGCAGTTCCTTTATCAGTAAGTATTGTTAGATATTCACTAGCAACATCAAATAATATACCACTTACAACATAGTCATCTTTTAAACTAATAGCTTTAACACCTGCGGCTTTAATACCAACAACTGGTACTTCATTTATATCATACCATAATCCATATCCGTTTGAAGTGGCTATGAATACATTAGATAATGTAGAGTCAGTAACAGATATTACTTCATCAGTACCCTTAAGATTCATCATCTTAATTGGTTTACTATATCTTTGTACTTTAAATTCATTTAATAGGGTTCTCTTAATCATACCATTCTTAGTAAAACTTGTTATATATCTTTCTTCATCAAAGTTATATACTGGTATTGAGTTAATTACTTTTTCTTCTGGACTTAAACTTATAATATTACTGATATGTTTACCAAGTTCTTTCCATTTTACTTCTGGAATATCATATACTGGTAAGTATAAATAGTTACCTAAATTAGTAAACAATAATAATGTATCAGTAGTAGTAATATTATATAAGCCTGTTACATAATCATTTTCTTTTAAAGTAGTCTCTTCCTCTTTAGCTGTATTATAACTTCTTTGAGGTACTTTTTTAATGTATCCTTCATTAGTTACTACTACTACTACTTGTTCTTTAGGTATCATTCTTGTAGTATCAACTTTTATTTCTTCTAATTCTTCTCTTATTTCTGTTCTTCTTGGTATTCCATATTCCTTTTTTATCTTTCTTAAATCTTCTTTAATTACTGAATTAAGTTTATCTGGATTAGTAAGAATTTCTTCATATAATTTGATTTTTTCTTCTAATTTTTTCATTTCTTCTTCAAGTAGAACAACATCTGTATTAGTTAGTCTATATAATTGTAAATTAACTATAGCTTCTGCTTGTTTATCAGTAAAATCGTATTCTTTAACTAAATTTACTATGGCATCTGCTTTATTCTTGCTTCTTCTAATTAGGGCTATTACTTCATCTAATATTGATATTGCTTTTACCAAACCTTCCATTATGTGATAACTTGCTTTAGCTGTTTTTAAATCATACTCAGTACCTTTATATACTATTTCTTTTTGATGAGCTATATAAGCATCTAATATACCAAGTAACCCTAATTGCATGGGTCTGCGATTAACAATAACGACATTGTTAAAGTTATAAGATACTTGTAAATCAGTATTTTTATAAAAATAATTTAAGATATTATTAGCATCAGCATCTTTCTTAAGTTCTACTGCTATCTGAAGGCCATCTTTATCAGATTCATCCCTTACTTCAACAATACCATCTATTTTCTTATCTATTCTTATTTCATCCATTCTTTTTACTAATAGTTGCTTATTTACTTCGTATGGTATTTCATCAATAATAATCTTATTTTTCTCTATCTTAGCCTTAGCTCTTATAAATATTTTTCCTCTTCCTGTTTCATAAGCCTTCTTAATTCCATCTATGCCTAAGGCTATACCTCCAGTGGGAAAATCCGGTCCTTTGATATAATTCATTACTGTATCTAATCTAGAATTTGGATTATCTATTCTAAATACAATAGCATCAATTACTTCTCCTAAGTTATGAGGTGGCATATTTGTAGCATAACCAGCACTTATACCAGTTGTTCCATTTACGAGTAAATTGGGAAATCTACTTGGTAAGACAGTTGGTTCTAGTAATCTATCATCATAGTTCGGAGCCATTGGTACAATGCCTGTTTTATCTATATCACGAAGTAGTTCTCCTGCTATTTTTGATAATCTTGCCTCAGTATAACGACTAGCAGCAGGACTATCACCATCTATTGAACCGTTATTACCTTGCATTTCTATAAGTGGTGCCTCATTCTTCCACCACTGACTCATTCTAACTATTGCTTCATATATTGAACTATCACCATGAGGGTGATAATTAGCCATTACTAGTCCTACAGCATTAGCACTTTTTTTAGTAGGCTTATCATAGGTATTTCTTTCTTTATACATTGAATAAAGAATTCTTCTTTGAACTGGTTTTAAACCATCTCTAACATCAGGGATAGCTCTATCTTGGATTATATATTTAGAATATCTTCCAAAACTTTGTCCCATTATATCTTCAAGAGAATAATCATATATTTTCTTTATTATATCTTCCATCTATATCACCATATTAATTATATAGTATTTTTCCTTATTTTTCAAGGGCTTGACATAATTTTTACATAAAGAAAACTCTCCATATAAATGAAGAGTCAATAATTAATTAAGAAGTAATAGTTCCACCTCTCTTTGTATAATACACAGTACATACCGTATCACTTGTAACTTTAGCAATAGTAACAGTTCTCTTATTTGAAATAGAAATACCACCACCAGTACCTAAACTATAAGTAGCCACTTGTCCATTAGTACAAGATACTCGGTTATAAGAATAACCAACAGGTACAACTTCATCAAAAGAATAACTAAATTTATCACCATCATTTACTTTTGATGTAGTAATTGTAGATACACTACTAACACTTTTCTTCAAAGTAACAGTATATTGTGTAGCCGAAGGCACTTCTTCCCAAACAGCAACAAAAGTAGTATTATTATTTATTACATAAGTATCACCAGGTTGATATAATGTCTGAGTAGTATCTCCAACAACAGTCCAGCCTTTAAATGTATAACCTTCTTTAGTAGGAACAGAACTACTTATAGTAATAGTTTCTCCAGCAAATTTTTGTACTGAGTTAGGTCCACCACTACCACCATTATTGTTAAATAAAACATCATATAAAATAACTTCAATACCATCTACACTAAGTGTATAAGGACTACTACTAGAACCATCACCAGATCCTATTCCTATATCAGATTTTAAATAAAGAGTAGGAAAAATATTTTCATTTCCATATGCTGCAAAGTCATCAGAAGTAGCATAACCTGGAGTCATAATTCCCCAAATGCTTGAACCATCATCAGAAAAAGGAGTAAGTAACAAAGAATTAGCTGTAGTTCCCATTAACGTTAACATCCAACTACTTGAAGGACAATTGTCATAATCGCCTATATGTGTAGTACATGTAGAAAAATCAGCAGAATATCCAAAATCACTAGGATATGGAAGAGCTATTTTGCCATTCCAAGATGTTGAATGACCACTATATACAGAAGTACCTCTCTCTTTTCCATACATAAAATCAGAATAAACAACACTATCGTTCCATCCTCCTAGCCCCCATGATGTTTCAGCAATCAAGTTTCTAGTCTCATCATTTTTTATTCCTGTTGAAGTAAAATTACATGAAACAGTTGCATTGTTTCGTCCTGCATAACACTTACCACTTCTAGCATTATAATATAGACTTCCACCAATACTCTCTGCTTCGTAATCAGGATTTAATAATTTCATTAACCTTGCATCCGACCAATTATTTTTACCTGCAGCACTTTCAGCTCCAGTTGAAGTATTTTTATTATCCCAAGAAAAGGAACCAATACTAGAATTTCTTATTAGTTTCAGTTTCCCATCAAATACCCCTATTATTCTCCAAACTTCACAAGTACTAGATGATTGATTAGAATAATTACTACAATTAAAATATACGTAGTTATTAGGATTAGCACCATAATATCTTACATTTCCATTATCTAATGAAGTAGTACCACCTTTTCTATCATTCATAAGACTTCTACTAGGAACAGTATTATATGTAATACTATTATTAGTTACAGTTTCTTTATCTGAAACCTTATAAAGATTAGTTATATAAGCAGCAGCATTTTGATTAACAACATTACCAGGTAATGATTGATTAGGAATAATTTGCATATCATCACCCAAAACAATACTTCCAAGACTAGTAGAAACACCTATTGTAATAGTAACTGGTGAAGATGTATTATTTCTAATAGTAACTAATGTTGAAACAGAACCACTAGAAGCTATTGAACCAGAAGTACTACTACCAGAAGTACCAAAACTAACATTATCACCATAATCTAAATACCAAATAGTATAGTTAGCCGTACTACTTGTACTATTAGTTACTTTAACAGTTTTACTAGCAGTAGAATAAGGTTTTATAACCACATCAAATGTCTCAATAACATCATTATCCGAAGTTAAATTAGAAGATAATGATATCGGATTATTAATTTCAGCACTAGCAGTAAACATAGCATATGTAGAACCAACCGCTAGTCCAATTAATCCAATACTAATTATACCTATCAAATAAAACGTTTTCATTGATATTCTTTTTTCCATAACTACCTCCTATTTTATAATTACATTTAAAATACTACTTATATCTATTTTAGATATATGAATTAATACTGCAGCCATCGCTAAAAATGGTCCAAAAGGAATTAATGTATCTTTTCTACTTAACAGTAAATAAATAGCAATTGGAAAAGCAATAAATGTTGCTAAAAATATCGCACATATTGATAAAGGATAACCAATAACTATTCCAAACAAAAACATCAGTTTAATATCTCCTCCACCCATACTTTCCCTTTTAAATAAATGATCTCCTATTATTTTTATAAAATACATTGTAACAAAAGCAAGTATACCAGCAACAACTTTATCCACAGTAAAATCTAAACCAAAAAATATTAAATCAAGAACTATTATAAGTATGCAAGATACCGCAATTATCTCATCTAATATAATCATATATTCAATATCACTAACAATAATAACAATAAGAGCAGATATAAATATCAAACTAATAACTAGTTCATAACTAAAGCCAAAAGAATGATATGCTGTACAATATAATGCTGCAGTTACAATTTCTACTACTAAATAACTTATCGGTATTATTGTATGACAGCATCTACTTTTACCCTTTTGAATTACATATGATACTATTGGTATTAGTTCATACCATCTAAGTCTATGATTGCAATTATGACAATGACTTCTAGGATATAAAATAGATTCATTATTTGATAATCTAACCGCTAACACATTAAGAAAACTTCCCATTACACTACCAAATATAAACATTATTGTATAAATATAAAACTCTATCATGACATCACCTATAAAATATTACTATACATACTAAACATTGGAATAAATATTGCCATCAATATAACACCAACTATTACAGCAAGAAGAATAATCATAACTGGTTCAATCAAACTTTTAAGTCTTTGAACCAAATTCTTTTGTTCTTCCTCATAATACAAAGCAACATTCTCCATCATTGGACCAAGTCTACCTGTTTTCTCACCAGTAAGTAACATTTCATAAGCTATTCTAGGAAAAGCCCATTTATTTTCAAAAGCCTTAGATAGTCCTGCCCCTGTACTTAAATTAGTAACCGCTTCCTTAATTATACCTTTATAAATCTCATTATTTGTAACTTTACCAAGCATCTCAATACTATCTGTAATAAATACATCATGTTTAATTAGTGATGAAAATGTTTTAGTAAACATAACAACTTCATTATCAATTAAAACATCTTTAATTACAGGTATATGCATAGCAATATATTGAACCAAATACCTAAACTTTCTAATGTTTTTATACATAGCGATAATAATCACTATAATAGCAGCTAAAGCTAAAACAATCTTAATAATATTTTTTTTAACAAATGCACTTAAAGAAATTAAAAACACAGTAATTCCAGGTAAATCAGCCCCCAATTGTTCAAATATTCCTTCAAATTGTGGTACAACAAATATAAGTAAGAAAGTTAATACAATTATTGCAATAACTAGTACCACGCTAGGATAAGTAAGAGCAGATATGATTTGTTTTCTATTAGAATCAGCTGTTTTATAATAGGCAGCCATATCATCTAATGCCTCAGTTAAATTTCCTGTCAATTCAGAAGTCTTAAGCATATTGATTAATAACTTAGGAAAGACGTTTCCTTGTCTTGCTAAAGCTTCACTAAAATTAGCACCAGTATTTAATTCATAACTAATTCTCTTAAATAAATCTTTTTTCTTTTTTTTATTAGTTTGATTTTCTAATATAATTATAGCATCCGCTAGTGGAATACCAGATTTAATATATGTAGATAACTGTGTCAAGAAGAAAACTAATTCTTTATAACGCATCTCATTAGAGAATGTAAGCATAGCACCAAGTTTACTTATTTTAACCGGTTTAATTTCAGCTATCTTATAACCTTGTGCAGTCAAAAATGATTCAACATCTAATCTTCTAAACGCATCAAAATAACCTTTTACTTGTTTACCATTTTTATCAAAAGCAACATATTTATATCTAGTTTTTTCTTTTGCAACAGCAGTATCTCCAGATACCGTTTGTTTACTTGAAACAAAAGAACCATTAACTGTATTATTATTCATACATATATCACCTATTCTATACTCAATTATAACACATTTTTTTAACTTTTTTAACTTTTTTTTATTATTTTCATATATTATTTTAGAAGGAGGTATTATATATGTATGGAAATTATATCGGTGGTCCATTTGTAATTCCTAATATGTCATATGCACCTATAATGAATAGTGGTTTAAGAATGAATAGTATGCCTACAGTTGCCAGAACTTCTTCTCTAGGTTCGGGACTTAAATCACTATTAGGTTTAGGAAATACCAGAGCAGTAGCAGGAGCATCTAGAGGTATTAACTGGTCATCACTACTTAATAACACATCAAAAACATTAGGAGTAGTAAGAGAAGCAATACCAATAGTAAAAGAAGTAGGACCAATGATGAACAATATGAAATCAATGTTAAAAGTAGCATCCATTTTTAAAGATGAAACAGATGTAAGTATTAATAATAATTCTAAGCAAACTAACAATATAACAAAAGTCACTGACAGCATTCAAAATACCAGTGACATAAAAAATAATCAAACCTATAATCAAAACGAACCAAATTTCTTTTTATAAGAAATTTTTTTATTTAATTTGTTTAATTTCTAATTTATTATAAATAAATTTAATAACAAAATAACTAATACTACAATATATAACTGTCATTATAATACTATGAGTAATAATTTCTAATAATAATGAAATACCATATACCCCACTTGTAGTTAAATTTAATATAATAAATGATAATAAATGATAAACAATAATACATACAATACTCATAACATTAGTCATAAATATATTATCAGAAATCAAGTTATTTAATACCTTAATAACAATAGCAACAATAATAAATAATACTAAATTAATAAGTATTGTAGAGGTATATAATATATCAAACAAACATCCAAATATTATTATCAAAATATAATATTTTTTTTCATTAGCAAAATAAGGATAAATAATAACAAAAGCTATTATAGTATATATTGTACTAAAACAACTAACATTACCAAAGGTAGCAGGAAAAATATTAGACATAACACTTTCAAATAAAAATGAAATAATTAAATAAATTATACTAACTATCATTGCTATCACTTTTTCTCTTTAAAATACTAACATAATTAATATCATTAAAATCTACTGATGGAGTAACCTTCATTATTTTTGCCAAATCATATGAATCAGTAGTAATCTCTGTAACTGTTCCTATTAGTATACCAGCAGGAAATATTCCACCCAAACCAGAAGTATAAACATAATCTCCAACATTAACATCCTTTGTATTACTAATTCCTTCCAACTCTAATACAGACTTTTTATAATCATAACCATTTATTACACCATATAAATTATTATCTCCATTACTAACATGTACAGATATTTTATTATTCGTATCACTAGTAGTAATTAATCTAACATCGGAAGTAAAAGTAGAAGTTTTAACAACCCTACCTATCAATCCTTTAGAACTAATAACCACCATATCCTTTTCTACTCCATTATAACTTCCTTTATTAATAGTTAACTTATTATACCAATACCCAACATTTCTACTTATAACAGTAGCATTCAAATATTCATAATCAGACAAAGTATAATTGATATTTAATTCTTCTTTAAGAGCATCAAGTTGCCTACGTAATTCAATATTTTCTGCTTCAATAGAATCTATTCTATCTATAGAAGTTTCAAGTACATCATTACTTTTTTCAACATCTTTTAATTTTTTATAACTTTTTATATTATCACTAACATAATTAAATGGGTATGTTATTATATTTTCTATATATGTAAATCCATCCTTAAAAAGAGATTCAACTTTATTTAATTTTCTATCTTCTTTTAAAGTAACCGAAAAAATTACTAATAAAATTATTATTAATATTATTATTATCACTAATATATATTTTTTAGGAATATTATTTTTCTTTTTGCCAAACATTCTATCACTTTCCTATCAATCTTATTATATAATATTTTTCAACAAATTAAAAGTCCTATTTATTATAAATAATTATCTTCGTAAAAACTATAGTAATTATCCTTACCAATTATAATATGATCCATCAAAATTATTCCATGTAAATTGCCTATTTCTTTTACCATTTTAGTTAATTCTATATCATTTTTACTCGGCAACGCATTACCAGATGGATGATTATGAACACAAACAATGTAACTAGCTGACAATAAATATGCTTCCTTAAAAATTTCTCTCGGATGTACTAAAGAATAATTAACAGTACCCTTAAACAATAGTTTTTTGTCTATATAATTTTTCTGATTATCTAAATATACAACATAAAAAATCTCTTGATGTATATTTTTGTATTCATTATAAAAATAATTAACTATCGATTCAGGACTAGTTAATTTCACTAAATCACTATATCCATCATCATTATATACTCTTCTTCCAAGTTCAATAGCCGCTACTAACTCTATTGCCTTAATCTTACTCATTCCCATAATCTTTTCTAATCTAGATATTTCCATATTTTTAAGTTCATTAATATTATTAACAGATGATAATATATTATGAGAAATTTCTTTAAGTCCGATACTTTTAGTACCAGATTTTAAAATAATTTCAATTAATTCATTATTAGATATATTTTCCTTTCCATATTTTATTAATCTCTCTCTTGGTTTTTCCTCATTTGGTAATTCTTTTAAGTTCAATATCTATCACCTCATATATTAAATACACTTTTATTTTAAAAATTTACCAAAATATCAAAAAAAAAGAGTATTTTTTATAAAACTCTTATTTTTTCTTTAAATTAATCCACTTCTTACCATCAACCACCCTAGCCACTAACATAGATGTAGCAGAATCACCAACAACATTAAGCATAGTAGCAGGAGCATCAATAATTGTAGCAATAATAGTAAGTATTGGAAGTGCACCAGCATTATATCCCATCATAGTTATAATCATCATTTCAGAAATAGTACCACCACCAATAGGAACCGCAGTTACTAAAAGTGTTGCAACTAATGCTACTAGTAATACTTTGGAAATACCACCGAATCCAGATATATTAGTTCCAAATAAGCAAACTAAAAACATGATTTTAAAAACACTACCAATTATAGAACCATCTTTATGAAAACTTGTACCAAGTGGTATTACTGTTTCAGCAATATCATCAGGAACCCCCATTTCCTTAGCACACATACTATTAGTAGGAATAGAAGCCGCTGAAGAACAAGTTGCTAGTGAAGTTAAAGTAGCAGGAATAATATTCTTCCAAAATCTTCTAAGTCCTTCCCTTTTACCAGCAATATAAGCATACACACTATATACAATAAAATAATATAGTATAGCAACCACTGTATATACAATAAAGGTTTTTAAATAACCAACCGCAATTGAACTTCCAAAAGTTCCAACCAATGCAGCAAAATAACAACCTAATCCAATTGGTGCATAATACATAATAATCTCTACCAGCTTCATTATAACCTCATTTAAAGATTCTAAAATCTTCTTTACAGGTTCACCTTTAGATTTACTCATATTTAATGCTAAACCAAACAAAATTGAAAACACTAGTAAAGCAATCAAATTATCAGTAGTAAGCAAATCATTAAAACTCTTAACTGTTAATACATCAGCAGTTCTCTCCAATATTGATAAATCTTCATTTTTCATCTCTTCATTAACTAATGTACTAGTAATTTTCTCTGTATCCTCAGGTTTTACTAAATCAATATTATAAGTAGTAACAAATCCTACTAATACCGCAATTATTGAAGTAGCAACAAATGCCACAATAGTAGTAAGCATAATTTTACCTAATCTTTTAGGAGTACTCATTTTAGCAATTGATGTAGTTATAGTTAAGAATACTAATGGAACAATAACTACTAACAACAAATTAATAAAAATATCTCCTAACGGACTAAGTACTTTAGCATCCTCTTTAAAAATTAATCCAACTACAGCACCAATTATTATAGCAAGTATTAATATTAAAGTGGACTTATAATTTTTTAATATTTTTTTCATTATTATCCTTCCTTTCAATAACATTATATTATAAAAAATAATTATTTATAAGGTATTAAAATCCACACTAAGCATAGTATAATTTGCAAAAATCCACATATCATGATATAATTATCTTGGTGAAAGAAATGAAAAAATATATAAAATTAAACAACAATGATAATCATCTATCTTGGGGAAACTTTACTAGAATCATTAAAGAATATACCATAAACAAAAGTTCAGCCTTGCAAGTTGAAATCTTTTGTACCATTTTTAACATAGAATTAGTCGGAGATACCACAGTAAATAACTACTGTACTGGTATACGCTCGATAAACGATGAATACAAGCAAAAATATTTAATATACAAAAAAAAATATAACAAAGATAAAAATATATTAATAAGTACTATAATTAATTTATTATCAATAATAGAAAGTAATATATATAGTTTTAGCACTAATGAAGAAAGTCTAGACTTTATTAATAATAATAGAAACTTAAAAGAAATCTGTTTAAAACTATACAATATAAGCAAAAACGATACATCAGTTACAAATGAATTTTCTAACAGCTTAAATAAATTAATTAACGAAAACAATTTATACGAAACAATAATCAACATCTTATTTTTTATAATATTAGAAAAAAAACAACCTATATATGAGGAAAATATCAAAAAAAATATAATTGAAAACTTATTAAACAATACCAATATTTCAGGAGCAGAACTAGAAGAATACTTAAACTTAAAATTTACTGAAGGAATAAACTATAATTATTCTTTGAATAAACTAGCAAAAGGTGGCAACACTTATGCCCTTTACGAGATGGGCACTAATGAATATTATGGATACAATAAAGGCTATTCAAGATATGATATCAGTTTTAACTACTACAAACAAGCATCACTAAAAGATCACCCTGGTAGTTATTATATGATGGCCAAAATGTTTATCAGTGGACAAATAGGTTCAAAATCAAATGAAGAACTAATAAAAGCTTTTGAATATTTAAATACCGCTATCACTCTTGGTAATATAGCCTCAATAAATTTAATGGGAATATTATATTTAAATGGTATCTACCCAGTAAAAAAGGATATAGAAAAAGCTATATCACTATTTGAAAAAGCTGCAGACAAAGATTACCCATATGCTTATAATAACTTAGGTTTAATATACGAATCTAAAGGCAATATAAAAAAGGCCTTTGAATATTTCATTAAATCAGCAGATTTAGAAGAAAGTTGGGCCTTAAACAAAGTTGGCGAATTTTATCGTAATGGAATCTATGTAAAAAAAGATATGCAAAAAGCTTTCGAATATTATAGTAGAGCCATCGAATCACCAATAAGTACAGTATCCTATTACGCATACTATAACCTTGCTAAATATTATTATTTAACAGGAAATACAATTCTCATCAAAGATGAAGATAAAGCTATTGAATATTTAAATATCGCTAGCTCCCATGCTATTGAAGCTTCTACTCTACTTTTATATTTGTATACTAAAAAATATCTAAAAAACAAAGATAAAAACATTTATACAAAAATAGAAGAATTAATATCAAACATAGAAAATCACCCTAAATACAATAAAGAAATTAAGTTAGAAATAGAAAAAAATTTACAAAAACTAAAAGAAAATAACCACATAAATATAGACATACTGAACTAGTATGTCTATTTCCTTATTATATATTTATTAGATATATTTATAAATAAAATTAAATAAACTGTCCCTAATAAAAATCCCCCTAATACATCACTAGTATAATGAACCCCTAAATATATTCTAGATAGTCCAATTATTGGTATCAACAATATTAAAAAAATCATTAAAGGTATTTTAATTTTCCTATTATCAACATATTTATAAATTAAATATATCAAATATCCATAAAAAACCATACTCGTTATAGCATGACCTGAAGGAAAGCTATAACCCGTTTCATCAACCAATCTATTAATATCAGGTCTAGGTCTTGCTATTATCACCTTAAATAAATTATTAATTATTGTAACACCAATCAAATTAATCATTAAAGAAAGTTTAATTTTCTTATTTTTGATAAAGATTATAAGTATTATTGCCGTAACAATTACTACTAATGGAGAAGTAATATTCGTTATTATTTTTACTATATTAGTAATTTTATCATTAATAACATTATCACTCATAAAATTATATACGATATCATCAATATATATATTTTCATTAGTAACAACTTTATAAGTAACAATAGTAAATATTATCAAACATAAAACTAAAATCATACATTTTATCTTCTTCTTCATTTTTTATCACACCATCACTATATAATTATTTATAGTACTTTCTTTTAATTATATTATTTAAAAGAACTTTCAAGTTTAACCACACACTCAACATGACTAGTATTAGGAAACATATCAAATAGAGTTATATCTTTCAACATATACTTTTCCTTTAATATATTTAAATCTCTTGCCAATGTTATTGGATTACAAGATACATAAACAACTCTATTAACATCAGAAAGCATTATTTTTTCTCTTGTAACCTTATCTAACCCATGTCTTGGTGGATCTACTATCAAAACATCTTCATTAATTTTATCAATATTACAAACCTCATCACATACAAAATCAATATTGCTAATTTTATTTATTTCTTTATTTTTGTTAGCACTAACAATAGCATCCTTATTCTGTTCTATACCCCTTACATAATTAAAGTTCTTAGCAAGATATATTCCTATAGTACCTGCTCCGCAATACAAATCAAGTAGTCTATTACCCTTTCCTGCATATTCTAATACCTTATCATATAATTTACTAATCATACTAGTGTTTACCTGAAAGAAGGAAGAATCATATATTGCATAAGTATAATTATTTATATTTATTGTTATATAATCTTTTCCATATATTTTTTTATCATTAACAATAATAGTAGTAACAATACTAGTAAGTTTATTTAGTAATTCTTCTTCGTTAATTATTCCTTTAATTATAACCATAATTTCTGAGATTCCTTTAATTATTACTTCTTTTACACAAGATAAATCAATATCATTAATTAATTTAATAACATTATTAATATTATCATTTACTAAATAACAATAATCAATATTAACAAAAGAATCTCCTACTAAAGCTAATTTATTATCATATACTCTCAAAGTAATCTTATTACGATAATTATAAATATTATTATCAAAAACAATTTCGGGATTGATATCAATATCACTATATCTTTTAATAATATCTTTTACAATATCTTGTTTATACTCTAAACTTTTTTTATATTCTATATGTGCAATATTGCATCCCTTACAAATATCATAATAAGGACAAATAAAATCAACCCTATCATTACTCTTTTCCAAAAAAGAAATAACTTTTCCTTCATTAATATCCTTTTTTTGTTTAGTTAATCTAATATTAACAACTTCATTCGGAAGGGTTTTATCAACAAATGTTATTTTATTATCTATTCTTGTTATTCCTCTCATATCATGAGATAACTTATCAATTCTAACTATCATATTCACCACAAAATAAGTATAACATAAAAAGAAAAAGAAGTCTATGACTTCATCAATTCTGTAATAATATCTTCCATAGTTATAATACCCAAAAAGTTATTTTCTCTATCAGTAACTATAGCCATATGAGCCCTAGCTGCTTCAAGTATCTCTAAACAAGAAGCAAGATTAGTAGACTTACTAATAGTAACAGGAGCTTTCATATTTCTCTTAATACTTATTGGTCTATTATTTAAAATTTCATCTAACAAATCAACCTCATATAATATTCCCATTACCTTGCATTCTCTATTAATAATAGGTATACGGTCATGCTTATCTCTAAATATACAATTTTTTACTTTTTCAGATGAATCAGTATCATACAAAAAAGATACATCCTCTCTTTCCACCATTACATTATTTACTTTCAATTTTTTCAAAAGAACAGCCTTTTGAATAAAAATACTTTCCTTCTCTTCAATAACCCCTTCCTCTTTAATCGTCTTTACAATTTCCACAAGTTCATCCTTAGTAGCAGTTACCTTATGATTATTTTTTACCTTCTTTTCAAATTTACCAATAATCTTAGTTATCGGAGTAAGTATTTTTACCATAACCTTTAATATATCACATAATTTCAATGCAAAATCCTCAGCATACTCTCTTCCAATTATTTTAGGAGTAATTTCTGTAAAAGCAAGTATTATTAAAGTAAGCATTATAGTTACAATAGGAATAACCCCATCTCCATATTTATTAGAAAAATAATATGTTGTCAAAGAGCTGACTAAAATGCTACATACACAATTTATTACCAATATTGTGGTAAGAGTCTCTGAATACTTAGCATACAATTTATATACTGTTTTAGCAGATTTATTACCAGAATCAGCAAGTCTCTTAATCCTAATAATATTTAAACTAGTAAATGATACCTCAAGTATTGATAATAATGCTAACATTAAAAGTAAAATCAAAATAACCACTATCATAAAACTATCCTCTCTCTTTCAATATCAAACTTTTCATCATAATATAAACCTATTTTTTTATTTCTAATATTCTCTAGCAAATAATTATACTCTAACTTAATAAAACAACTTTTACTATAATTATAACTATAATAATTATCATTACAATTAATTACCATAAAATGTTCTCTATCATTTTCTTTTTTTAAATAAAAATTATTAACTTTAATATCTATATTAGGAACATATCTATCAAATATTTTTTGATAAATAGCTACTAATTCATATGAATTAATATTATTAATATCCAATATTCTACCAGTAAATGTTAATATTTCGTATAATAAATCTTTATCATTATAATTAATATTATTAAACATTCTATCTAAATAAAAATCAGTATACTCTTCCTTTATATATAATATTTTTTTATCCATTTCTTTATCATTATTGATCTTATCAAAATATTCTGTAATAAAACCACCCTTTATATTAACAATATCTTTTGATAAATTAACTATAATAAAAGTATTTTCAATATACACTTTATTAGCAAGTTCACCGCTAATACTTGTACTAACAATTTCACATTTAACTCCTATTTTTGAACACAAATATACAAATATCTTGGATAAAGATTCATTTGTTACTTTTCTTTTAGATAAAGCCCCCCAAACACTATTTAAATAAGTAATAGTATTTAATGAAATAACTTCATTTTTACTCGGTGCTACATTTATATCAAAGCCTACCATTTTTCCTAGTGATATATATAAGTATCTAATCTTTTCTATTTCTGACAAATTATTAGGCATATTATCTATAATAGAATTTAAAATACTTTCTCCCTCTTTAAACATATCATAATCTACATAAATAAATCCATTTTTATTATCAATACTATCAGAATAAGAATAATTAGCTCCATTTTCTAAAAAATAATTAATAATATCCATATTAACATTATTAATCGAAACATTAACATATTTAGTATCACTAGTTATTTTTTTTATATCTTCTTTATCATGTATATTTAATATTTTGCTCATATCATCACCATAATAATTATACTATATATATACAAAAAAGAAAAGTAAATAAACCATTAGTTTACTCACTTTCCTAAAATTCACCAGTAACCGCTGTAGAATCAGCACTAATTGTAGCTGCAAACGTTTTTCCAATAACATCACTTGTAACTTTTGCATTATCTAGCCAAATATATATATCAAAATTAGTATAAGTACTTGTACTAGTCAAATTATAAGAATCAAGTACTTTAACAGCTGTATTAGCACTAACACCATTAAAAGTACCAGTCTTAGTAGCAGTAGAACTACCATTTACATAAACTTCATATCTCAAAACATCACTAGTATTTAAACCAGCAATAGTAGTAGGAGTAATATAAATATTAAATTTTCCTGAAACACTACCAGTACTAAGTTTAGCTTTAACTATACCATGTAAGCCATCAGTTTTTGAAGTAGATGGTGACAAACTAGAAGCCGTAATATTTTGCACAATAGCATAATCAATACTAAATTTACCAGAACCAGTAGTTAAAGTTTTCTCGGTTCTAGTAAGTAAATAAGCATATGTAAAGCCTGCTATTAAAGCAATAAATAATAGTACTCCAACTATTGTACCTATTAATTGTACTTTATTTTTCATACCAATCTCCTACTTTCTATACATTGAATTAACTTTAATTAAACCAGAAAAAGATTTATTCATCAAATTATTTTGATTTTCACCTGTTTCTTGAAGCCATAACCTCAATGTACAAGTATATGATTTAGAAGCCGAAAAAGTATTATCGGAAGTACTAAGAGTACCAATCATAACATCACTAGATGTAAAATCCATACCAGTTCCACTCTTAAGAGTAGTAGTACTACTTCCATCATTACATCTTAAATCATATTTAAAATCATCAGTCTTTAAATATTCATCTATCATCAAATTAGTAATACTAACATTAATAGCAACTTCAAAACCGCTAAGAGCCTCACTATCGGGTACTAATGTAAAAACAGATTTATTAGCATAACTATCAACATCAGAAGAACTAATTGGAACACCAGTTCTCATATTAATATATTCACTTTGAGCAAAAATAACTGCTACATTCGGATCAAAACCGCCGGTAGTAATATTAACGGATGTACCATCAGATAACGTATAATAAGCATAAGAACCGCCTAACATACATGCAAAAACAATAGATGTAGCAATAGTTAAAACAAAAATCATTTTCTTAAAATTCATTTTATATCACTCCTATCTATTATTTTTCTATTATTATAATATCATATTTTGTGATTATTATCAATATTATTTTTTACATTTCTAAATTGTGATAAACAGATTGTACATCATCTAAGTCAGTTAAAGCCTCTATTAAATTATTAACCTTTTCTTCAGTTTCTTCATCCAAACTAATATAATTGTTTGGAACAAAAGTCACTTCACTAACTAAGAAGTCATTATATCCATTTTTTTCAAGTGCATCTTTAACTTCAATAAATTTACTTGGATCAGTATATATTACAAAACTATCATCATCAGATATAAAATCAAGAATGTCAAGCTCTAATATATCTTCCATCAATTTATCTTCATCATATATTTTATCTAAAACAATAACACCTTTTCTTTCAAAAAGATAACTAACAGAACCATCCGTTCCTAAATTACCTCCCCTTTTAGTTAAAGTACTTCTCACAAAACCTGCTGTTCTATTTTTGTTATCAGTTAAACAATCTATCATAATAGCAATGCCACCAGGTCCATATCCTTCATATCTTATATGTTCATAATTTTCTCCAACACCTTGATTTTTAGCTTTATTAATAGCAGATTCAATATTAGTTTTAGGCATATTTTCAGCTTTAGCTTTTTCAACCACCATTCTAAGTGATGGATTATTTTCTGGATTTGGATCACCACTTTTAGCAGCTACATAAAGTTCTTTAGCAATCTTTTGAAAGACTTTACTTCTCTCACTATCAATTGCCCCTTTTTTTCTTTTAATCGTAGACCATTTACTATGTCCTGACATAATTATTCTCCTCCTTACATATTACCTATTTATAATACCCTTTTTTTTATTATCTTGTCAAGTATATTTATACACTATTTTATATAACTTATTAATGCAGGGCCTAATATTATTAATAATATTAATGGTATAAAAAAGAATACAGATATAATACTAATTTTTGTTGGTACTTTTGAAATAGTAGCCTTAACTTCCATTTTTCTTTTTTCTCTTAAATAATCAACTTGGTTATACATAGTATCAATAATACTACTACCATAAATATTAGCCTGTGTTAAAGCAAGAACTATGTTATTTATACTATCAGAAGGTATCCTATCTTGCATATCAGTTAAACTCTCAGTTAAACTTTTACCAAATTTAGTTTCTCTCAATGCTTCCCTAAACTCTAACGATAAATCATTATCTACACTATTAATAGTAATAGAAATTGCTTCATTTAAATTTCTACCAGTTTGAAGAGATAATGTCAAAACTTCAAAAAAGTAAATAGCCTCAATATTAAGTTTCTTTCTTCTTTTACTTATCTTATTCTCTAGTATTACTTTTTCAAATAAAACATAATAAAGTAAGGCAATTATAATAGAAAATATATAACCATACTTATAATTTATTAATATAAATAGAAAAATAAATATAGCTCCAAATAATCTAACATTCAATAATGTAATAGCATTATATTTAGAATTAACTCCCAACAAATTAATTTTTTTATTAATTTTATCAATTTGTTTCTTACTATATATAGTTTTTGATTTATTATTTACTTTCATATTAATAATCACTCCTTCTATATATCAATTCTAGTAATTCTCTTAAGTAATAAAATATATATTATAAACATCAAAACTATTATTCCAATTATCATATATCCTAATGTCGAAGAAAATAATGGAGCAAAATAAGAAGGATTTAATATATATATTATCAAAGTAAATACAATCGGTATTATAAACAAAACTTTCACTATCATATTAGGACTAGCAGAAATATTCTTAAGTTCCTCATTTAACTTTTTCTTATCAAATAAAGTTCTCTCTATTGAAGAAAATACTTCAACAATATTTCCTCCAGTTTTATTTAATATAGTAAGAGAAGAAGATACATATACTGCCTCCTCCAAATTAACTCTTTTAGCAAATCTATCAAAAACAGTATCTATCGATAAACCATATTTCATATCTAAGTACATTTTTTTAAACTCATCACTTATTGGTTCTGGTAATTCCAAAGAAGCAATTTTTAATGCCTGTAATGTACTTTTACCAGATTTAAACGCATTATTCATAACAATAATAGATCTAAGTAACTCATTTTCAATTAATTTAGTTTGTCTTTTATAATAAAAATATAAAAATATATCTAACAAATAATAACCTAAAATAGCATCTAATAATAACATCAACATATTAATACCAGTAGTAAAAATGCTAGATATTACCGCTAATAAAACAAAAAGCAACATAATTATAAATTTATTAGTAATAAAGTCAATAGCCACAATATTATCACGATGTTTATATTTAATATACTTTTCATATCTTCTAGACTTTTTCTTAAAATAATTACTCTTTAACACTATTTTTCTACTTTTTTGAATAAAAGATAAATATAATTTAATAATTTTATCACTTAAAGGAACACTATTATCTTTTAAAGGTTCCAATGAATAAAAAGAAATTCTTTTTTCTTTTTTTTCAGAAATAACTTGTCTTATAGCAATAATGATAATTATAAATACTATTATAATTATTAAAATTTGAATTATCTTATCTATATTCATAATTACCAACTCCTTTTATTCAAATATATCTTTTATACCAGTTAATCCTTTTTTTAACATCTTATCATATACAATTGGTTTTCTTTTATACATTCCAAATTCCCCAACAACATTACCATCTTCTGATAATCCTTTTTGCTTATATGTAAAAATATCTTTTACTACAATATCACCATCTTTAATACCTGCAAGTTCACTTATTGAAGTAATTTTTCTTTTACCATCAGACAATCTATCTATTTGAATAATAATATCAATAGCATTTTCAATATATCCTCTAACAGCAGATACTGGTATTTCCATTTCATTCATCAATATCATCGTCTCTAATCTATTCAAAGCATCAACTGGGTTATTAGCATGTAATGTAGTAAGTGACCCTTCATGTCCAGTATTCATAGCCTGCATCATATCAAAAGCCTCTTTACCTCTAACCTCTCCTACTATTATTCTATCAGGACGCATTCTTAAAGAATTTCTAACCAAGTCACGTATAGTAACCTCTCCTTCACCTTCATAATTAGTAAGTCTGGTCTCCAAAGCAATAACATGCTTTTGATGTAACTTTAGTTCAGCAGCATCTTCTATGGTAATTATTCTTTCATCTTCGCCTAAAAAGCCAGACAAAATATTAAGTAAAGTTGTTTTTCCTGTACCAGTACCACCAGATATTATAATATTAAGTTTTGCTTCAACAGCAGCCTCGAGAAATCTCGCCATATTTACAGTTAAACTTCCACCTCTTAAAAGATCATCAATAGATTCAAGCTTTTTATTAAATTTTCTTATTGTAAGAACAGGTCCTTTTAAACTAAGTGGCGGTATTACAGCATTTAATCTCGAACCATCTCTAAGTCTTGCATCAACCATCGGATTAGCAGAATCAATAGTTCTACCAAGAGGCTGAACAATTCTCTGAATAGTTCTAATAATATGCTTATCATTAATAAATGAAACAGTTTCATCTTTAACTATTTTACCATCTATTTCAACATATATATCACTAGGTCCATTAACCATAATTTCCGTAATAGCAGTATCCTCAAGTAAAGGTGTAATTGGTCCATAACCAGTTATTTCATTTTGAATCAAATTAAACACATGATTTCTCTCTAAATTACTTAAATCATATCCTAACAAAGACTCATCAATCTCATTATTGATATAATCTTCTGGTAAAGTATCTTCAGGTATATTTTCTTCAATCAAATTCTGAACAATCTTTACTCTTATTTCTTCAAGTAATCCCTTATCACCAAAAACTTCATAGTCTTTAACATTTTCGTTAGAGGCAACTACCTTTGGCTTTATTTCAAAAGCCTCAGTTAAACTTTTCTTACTCATCTTTTGCCTCCTTGTAACGCTTCTCTTCAATCAAATCAAGAGCCATTTTTTTCATATTATTAACATCTTTAGCATGAAAAACATTTATACTATTATTAAGCGTTAAAATTTCACCAGCCATAGTATATTTATCAATGTTTTTAATGTAATAATTTTTAGATACAGTATAATCAATATTTCCTTTTATAATTGTTCTTATATCATATAAACTCAAATAATCCTTACCAGTATCCCTTGAATTATTTAATAATATCAAATAATTCTTTTTATCAGTATCCTTAAATATACTAATTAAACTCTTCATATTCTTTAAATCAACAACGTCATTAGTAATAATAAACAATGACATAAAAGAATAATCAAGTGCAGTTAAATTAATTTCATTTAATACATGTGATGTATCAACAAGTACAACATCATAGTTCTTTTTTGCCAAATCAAAAATAAGAGGAATATATCTGCTTTCTATTTTATTAGCCATACGTGGATCACGAGGAGCCGCTAACACATCAATATTTCCATTATATGAAGTTACATATTTAGATAATTCAGTAAATCTATTATTAGCAAGACTATCAATCATCATATAAATATCCTTAGTATTCTTTACATTTAAACTAACAGCAATTCCACCTGAATATAAATCTAAATCAATTATTAAAACCTTTTTACCAAGTTCACAATAAATACCTGCTAAATTAAGCGTCATTGTTGTTTTACCAACACCACCTTTTACAGATGATATAGTTATAACTTTACCTGCCATAATCACACAATCCTCTCTATTTCCTTTTTATCATCAATTAACTTGCCTTTATAATTACAATTTATCGTAGTCAACTCAAAATGAAACATCTTACCAATAATTCCTTTTACTTTTTTAGAAGCTTTAACAATAATCTCATTATCATTAACAATAACATCAATATAGTTTAATCCATCATCGTTACTTATAATCATATCATTTAATTCTTCTTTAGTAATATCATTAATATTATCTAATCCATAATCAATAGCAATCCATATAGTATTAGATAACCTATCCTTTTCATAAATAGCATTAGCAACATCATAAATTAAAGTAATAATAAGTAAAAAAATAGGTATAATCAAAACAAACATTACTAAACTTTGTCCTTTATTATTTAAATTAAACATTAGGTATTTTCCTTTCAACTTTTACCTCATAAGGATTACCAAGTATTCTGTTTAACCCAGGCGTTAATATATCGATTTTATCACTAATTACTACATTTTTATATTTATCATCACTACCTATTTCTATATCAATATCAGCATATTCACTTTTAATTTCTTCTAATGGAATATCTTTATTTAACATATTAACAACATCAACACTAATATTTTCCAACTCATTTTTTTTATTAAATATCATTCCAAAATCTACTATTGAGAATAATATCATAATAAATATAGGTAAAATAAGAACAAATTCTACTAATGCTTGGCCCTTTCTATTCATATTGTTACTCACTCTCCCTATTTTCTATTTAATTATACCAAATAATAAGAAAAAAAGAAAGATTTTTTTATCTTTCTTTAATTTTTCTTATTTGTTTTCTTATTATCTATTTTTTGTTCCTTTTTTATTTCTACAGTTGCAACTTCTTGTTCATCTTTTTTAAAGATAAGATATAACAATCCAAGAACTACTAATATTATCAATATTATTATTACTACTTTTTCAGCAGTGTTACTATTTCCTTCTATCTCTGTTAATGCTTCTTTCTTTTCTGATTCTTTATTAGCGGTTATTTTATATTCTCTTGTACTTCCATCTTCTGCTGTTACAGTGATAGTTACAGTGTTATTACCTTTTTTAAATTTTTCATTTCCTGTTATTTCTACTCTGGCTCTACTATCTTCTGGAATTGCTTTTATATCAAGAGATGTAACATCACTTTTAACAGTTATTTTATATTCATTAGTTTCTTTATTAAATGTTATTTCATAACCATCTATTTCTAATGATTTTAAATAATTGTTTGACGAATAATAATATGTGACAGGTGTAGCAACATTTTCAGGTTTTGCTTCTTTAATTATATATACTGTGTATACTTTTATAGTACCATCTTCTGCTACTACTGTTATGTTAGCTGTTGTTTTATCATCAGTTAACTTATATTCAATTAATCCATCTACAGTACTAGTTATATCTTCAAGACTTCCTGATAAAATTACACTTTCAGTATCATATGGAACAGTTAATGTATATACTGTTACATCTTTATCAAAAGCAATATCAAAAGTTCCAACACTAGCTTTTAATGAACTTAAATTATTATTACTACTAATTTTTCTTATAACATTAACTTCAGTTGTTAAATTTTCAAATTCTTCAATATTTTCATTTTTAGCAACACTTCCACTTAATGTAATGGAATCTTTTCCTTCTGCAATAGCAGTAAATTCTAATGTTAATAGTACTTCTCCATTTGTTAAATCTGTTCCTGCGGCTACTAAAGCATTCTCCTTAAATGTACCTATTAAATTTGAATTGTATGTAACATTTGTTAATTTTAGATTATTACCAGTAGTAACTAAAGCATTAATACCATTTATATAATCACTAGCATTTTCTGAATTTACTAGTACATTTAATTTAAAGGTATCACCAACATAAATTTCTTTTGGTAATTCACCATATACTAAACATAAATTGATGTTTGCATCTCCACTAGTAATAGAATTAAGTTCAGTATTTAACTTCATTATGTCTTCAAAAGTTAATAGTCCTTTTTCATCACTATCGCCTTTTACGACATCCATAGATAATACTTTATTACCTTCTAAATAATCATCCATAGTAGGTTTCATATCATCTTTATTAAAATTATTATCATTAGTATTATCACCAAGTACTACTACTGTGTAAGTAACTTCTGTACCCTTTTTAAATACTAATTTGTAATTATTTTTCACTTCACTATTTAATACATCTTCATTTGTTAAATCTAATAATGTATTATTTTCATCATAAATAGATAATTCTATATTAGTATTAGCTAGGATATCTACTATTTCTTTGATAGATGTTACTTTAGCAGAATTATTATAACCCTTAGCCTCTTCATATAGATAACCATCTTTAAAATTAAGACCAGTTAATTCTGATAATGTTGCATCATTATCTTTATTATAATTAATGCTTGCATTATAAGTATAATCTATTGTGTTTATTACTTCGCTGTTTTCATCTAACTCTTCAATAGTAATAGTGTCAGTAGTTTTATATAATCCACCAAGTGAAGAAGTAGTATTAGTCTTAGATCCATCAAATATATTTTGTGCTATATCATCACCAGTCATTAATGCTTCTTTTTCACCTATTGTAACTCTATAATCACTATTTGGAGATAAATTGCCAGGCATTACTACTAAAAGCTGGGTATACTCTTTTTCTTTACTTACAGTATACTCTCCAGTTGATACATCTCCTAATGTTTCACTAGTTGGTTCAATATAATTATTTTCTCCATCATCTAAAGCTCCAACTATTCCACTTTTAACAGTATCTACTTGAATAGATATACTATCTTCATATATAACTGATGCGCTATCTTTTACAGTTATTTTTAATTTGAATTCTCCATTATAGTATTCATAAATTGGATTTATTTTTTGTGTATTTGTTTCATTATTTAATTCATAACCAGTTTTAGTTAATATTATTTTGTTACCATTTTCTATTGTACCATTTAAATACTTAAAACTTGGTTCTAATTCTATTGTATATTCTTTTTCTTCTTCATAGTCTTGTTTTTCACTTTTATATGTTAAATTATATTCTTTAATATAACCTAATTCTTCATCAGTAGCTACGCTTAATGATGTTTCTAATGGTTTAGAAACGACTTCATCTGCTAAGACAGTAACAACTGAAGATAATTGTGAAAATATCATTGTAAGAACTAAGAATATTTTGCTTATTTTCTTCATTTTCTTCATTCCTTTCTTTATTTTGTATTTTTATGTAGTATATTTTCCCCCGACTATAAACACCTCCATAAATGATAGCAAGGTTTTACCTTCTTCTATCATTTTCAAAATAATTATAGCACATAAAATGACTTTTTTCTTATACTTTACACTTTTTTGACATTTTTTTATAAATTTATTGTTATTTTAATATTTTTTTCTCCTAATTATTACCAAATATATGATATTTATATGATTATTGTTATTTTTTTCTTGACTTAAAATATTATTAATTATATAATATTATTGCTTAGCAGCAGATACTATTTTTTTGTAATGTGTCATTTATAAGTAACTATAGCTGCATAGCGAAAGTATGCTAAAGACACCCTATAAAAATATAGTATACTTCTCTAAGAGAAGGAGGAAATGAAGATGGCTAGATATACAGGCCCAAATAACAAAAAAGCAAGAAGAGTATCATTCTCTATATTAGAAAATGGTAAAGATATTGCAAAAAGACCTTATGGTCCAGGACAACATGGTAAAGACAGAAAAAGAAAACCTTCTAACTATGCTATTCAGTTAAATGAAAAACAAAAAGCTAGATTTATGTATGGTATTTCTGAAAAACAATTCAAAAAATTAGTTAATGACTCAGCTAAAATGAAAGGTGTTCATGGTGAAAACTTACTTATCTTATTAGAAAGTAGATTAGACAATATCGTTTATAGAATTGGTTTTGCTACTACTAGAAGAGGAGCAAGACAACTTGTTAACCATGGTCATATTACTGTTAATGGTAAGAAAGTAGATATTCCTTCATACAGAGTTAAACCTGGTGATGTAATTGCTATTAAAGAAAACTCAAGTGATCATAAAGGTATCGAAATAGCACTTGCTAATAAAGTAAAAAGACCTGATTTCATTAACTATGATGAAACTAAGAGAATTGGTACTTATGTTAGATATCCTGAAAGAAGCGAATTAAACGCAGATATCAATGAATCATTAATCGTTGAATTCTATAGTAGAGTATAATTATTACTCTACTTTTTCTATATAATAAAAGATGTAACTTTTTTAGTTACATTTTTTGTGCAAAATAAAAATCCTTATAACTAAGGATTTATTTCTTTCATCTGGTGGCTCCAGCGGGAATTGAACCAGCGACACAAGGATTTTCAGTCCTCTGCTCTACCGACTGAGCTATGAAGCCAAAATAAATGGCGGTTCCGACGGGAGTTGAACCCGCGATCTTTTGCGTGACAGGCAAACGTGATAACCACTACACCACGGAACCATGGTTGCGGGAGCTGGATTTGAACCAACGACCTTTGGGTTATGAGCCCAACGAGCTACCGAGCTGCTCCATCCCGCGATAAAATTAATAAACAAATATGGCGGAGGAAAAGGGATTCGAACCCCTGCGCCACTTTCGCGACCTCCTGGTTTTCAAGACCAGTCCCTTCAACCAGACTTGGGTATTCCTCCAATAAATTGGTGCCTGAGGTCGGACTTGAACCGACACGAGGGTTAAATCTCGCAGGATTTTAAGTCCTGTGCGTCTACCTATTCCGCCACTCAGGCATTCATGTCTTTTTGCTGTTGACTTCTTAATTATATAACATTTTTTTTAGTTTGACAACCTTTTTTTGCAATTTTTATTAAAAACATGCAAAAATATTGAATTTTTTTGTTTTTTAGTATATAATATCATTGTATCTCGAAAAGATGCGCCCATAGCTCAACTGGATAGAGCGTTTGGCTACGGACCAAAAGGCTGTGGGTTCGACTCCTACTGGGCGCACCATTTTAATAATTAATAGGATTAACTATCCTATTTTTATTTTATGCTTTTTTATAATAAATAAAACTAAATTTGTAAGACAATATGGCTTACAAATTCTTTTTGAAGACAAATGGCTTCAAAAACACTTGCAAGACCTAAGGCTTGGAAGTAACAATAAGCCTACACCTTAATTATATTATTGAATAGAATATTTATGATTAAGGAGGTTTATATGAAAAGAACATTAGTTAGTATTATATTATTTTTAATTGTAATAGCTTCTGTTATAGTGGGCGCTGTTATGAAAAGAAATAATGATAATTCAAATCTTACTAAAGTAAAAGTAGCAGAAGTAGCTCATAGTATCTTCTATGCTCCTCAGTATGCTGCTATTAGTAATGGGTATTTTGAAGAAGAAGGATTAGATATAGAATTAATTCTAACACCAGGAGCAGATGCTGTTATGTCTTCAGTATTATCTGGAGATGTAAACATAGGTTTTTCTGGTACTGAAGCTACTATCTATGTCTATAATGGTGGTGAAGAGGATTATCCAGTAACATTTGCTGCTCTTACTAAAAGAGATGGTGCCTTTCTTGTATCCAGAGAAAAGATAGATAATTTTACATTAAATGATTTGAAAGGTAAATCTGTTATTGGTGGAAGAACTGGTGGTATGCCAGAAATGACATTTGAATGGGCTTTAAGAGAAAATGGTATTGACCCTAAAAAAGATTTAAATATTGATACATCAATAGCTTTTGCTGCTATGCAAGGTGCTTTTATTGGTGGAACTGGAGACTTTGTTACTCTATTTGAACCTAATGCTACTTCAGTAGAAAAGGAAGGTTTAGGTTATATTGTAGCTTATGTTGGTGAACTAGGAGGATCTGTTCCTTATACTGCTTACAATGCTAAAAGAAGTTATATTGATAATAATCCTGATATTATTAAAGGTTTTTCTAGAGCTATAAATAAAGGATTAAAATTTGTATCTGATAATGATGCTGAAACAATAGCTAACAGTATTATTAGTTTCTTTCCTGATACTGCATTAAATGATCTAATTACTATGATTGATAGATATAAGAAAGGTGATGCATATAGAGAGACTATTAGTATTAATGAAGAAGAATGGAAACATATTCAAGATATTATGATAGCAGCAGGGGAACTTGATGAATATGCTCCATATGATAAATTAATATATGGAAAATACTTCAATGAGTTCGAATGATATATTAGTAATTGATAATTTATCAAAGATATATCATACTAATAATAGTGAAATAACCGCTATTAAAGATTTAAATTTAAATATTAAAGATGGTGAATTTGTAGCTATTGTCGGTCCTTCTGGTTGTGGTAAGACTACTCTACTCTCTATTTTGTGTGGATTAGAAAATAAATCTAGTGGCAATATATTATTCCCTAAAGGTAAAGCTAAAATGGGATATATGCTGCAAAATGATACTCTTTTTCCTTGGCTTAATATCTTAGATAATTCTTTGTTAGGTCTAAAAGTACAAAAAAAAATTACTAAAGAAAATAAAGATAAGGTAATATCTATGCTTAATACTTATGGTTTAAAGGACTTTATATATAAATATCCTAGTAATTTATCCGGAGGTATGAAACAAAGGGCTGCTCTTATTAGAACTCTTGCTATTAATCCTGATATTCTATTACTAGATGAACCTTTCAGTGCTCTTGATTATCAAACAAGATTAGCGGTATCAGATGATGTATGGAAAATTATTAAGAATGAGAAAAAGACCACTATTATGATAACTCATGATGTAGCTGAGGCTATCTCTATGGCTGACCGTGTTATTGTTTTATCTGATAGACCTGCTAAAGTAAAAAAAATTTATACTATTGATATGGAAGATAAAGGTAATCCTACACATAATAGAAATTTAAAAGAATTTAGATTCTTCTATAATGATATATGGAAGGATATTGATATTCATGTATAGCAGAGAACACAAATTATATCTAAGGAAAAAGAAAATAAGAAAGATATTAGTTATATTTACTCAAATTTTATTAGCGGTACTTTTAATTTCTATATGGGAATTACTTGCTACATATAAAGTTATTAATACTTTTATTACTTCTTCTCCTAGCAGGGTTCTTAGTACTATTATATCGCTATATAATGATAATAATCTATTTAACAATATATGGACTACTATTTACGAGACTTTAATTAGTTTTAGTTTAGGAACTATAATTGGTATAATTACTGCTACTATATTATGGTACTTTAATTTTATCTATAAAGTATTAGATCCTTATCTTACTATTTTAAATAGTTTGCCTAAGATAGCTTTAGGTCCAATAATTATTATCTTCTTTGGGGCTAATATTAATTCTATTATTATAATGGCTTTACTTATATCTGTTATTGTTACTATTATAACTGTATATAATGGCTTTATATCTACTGATAAAAATAGAATTAATTTACTTAAATCTTTTTCTGCTACTAAAGGACAAATATTTAAGTATGTTATTTTACCTAGTAGTTACTCTACTATTATAAGTAGTCTTAAGATAAATATTAGTATGACTTTAATAGGAGTAATTATGGGAGAATTTCTTGTATCAAAAAGTGGTATTGGTTATTTAATAAATTATGGTTCTCAGGTATTTAATTTAAATTTGGTTATTTCAGGTATTATTATATTAATGATAGTCTCTTACCTTATGTATATAATAGTTAGTTATATAGAAAAAATACTAGTCAAAAATGATTAGTATTTTTATTATACTTGCATATTATATAATAAGTAGATTCTATTAAAATTTGACATTTTAGAAAAAATCTGCTATAATCTAGTACATGTGATGGCACATTATTCTAGTCAATTTAACTTACTATGAAGGTGAACCTAAAAGCTCACTAAAGAGCATATCTGTGAAACTTCTGGTGTTTGCTTTATGCGCCCAGCTTAGGGTGGATGCTGGAAGGTAAGGTTTTTGGGCGGTCATAATGGCATATGATACTACCCCAATCTCCGTGGAGACCTATCTTTGTGTTTTTTGTGACAAGAACAGAAATACGAAATGGGCTTGAACCTACTATGTGGGGAAACTTACGAGTAGCGTAGCTTGTCTTGAGTGAATATAGGGAATAATTGATCAGTTAGATATAGCGTAGCTAACTTTATCTAATATTGCGATTTGAAACTATATTTGCAAAAAAGAATTAATAGTAAGATAATTGCTTGAGGAAATCTCCTAGAGTGACATTTCTATGGGATTACAGTATGTACTAAGTGGTAATCAAGTCATATATTTGGTGACAGTATATTGTCTTCTTTAAAGGGTAACCACTAATTTGGTAACGAATTAGTAGAAGATAGGGAAATCCTACTTGACCTAAGACATAAAGTTAACTTTAGAAATTGCCATTTTATGAAGTAAGGCCTTCGGGCCTTTTTATTATATTGGAAAGGAAATTTATGAAAAAGAAAAAAAGAAATAATTGGCCTCTTATTGTAACTATACTTGCATTTACTATATCCCTACTCTTCTCTTTTATGTCAGAATCGGTTATGCCTAAAGTAGGTATTATTGTTGGTATAATGATATTAATATTATTTATTTTTATAGGTATTATTTTTGATATGATTGGAGTAGCAGTAACTTCTAGTAACGAAGAACCTCTTCATGCTATGAGTTCTAAAAAAATTAAAGGTGCTAAAAAAGCTGTATCTTTTAAAAAGAATGCTGATAAAGTATCTTCATTTTGTAACGATGTAATTGGTGACATATGTGGTATCATATCAGGTTCTGCTGGTGTATCAGTAGCTAGAGGACTAGCAAGTACATTTAATTTAAATATTTTTTATACTGGTCTAATTGTAACGGCCTTAATAGCGGCTTTAACTATTGGAGGTAAAGCTTTATGTAAAAGAATAGCTATAGATAATAATCATAAAATTGTGTATATGACCGCTAAAGTTATATCTAAATTTGAGAAGAAAAAGAAATAGATTATCTCTTCTTATGTAATCTACTTCTTCTTTTTTTTAACTTATAATTAGTTGTAGTCAAATAATCAACCCTGTCTTTTAAATACTTAGTATCTTGTGCCATAATATCACAATATTGAACTTCATATAGCTTCTCTGCTAATACTGGATTTCTTTCAATAACATCATCATCAATAATACCATTACAATTCTTTATCAAATATAATATCTTATTAATAAAAGCCTCTTCATATCCAAGCCTCTTCAAAATAACATAAGCCATCTTAGTAGAAGCTCCCGAAACATTATAATAATGTCTAATAGGTCCTTCAATATAAGCAAAAGGTTTGCCTATATCATGAAGTAATAAAGCAAGTCTAACATCAAAATCAGTATAATCATTCTCTTCTGCTCTAAATAAAGATAACAAGGTATGATTCCATAAATCATGTTGATGTTGTGGTTGTTTTTGGTTAAATTCAACCATACATTCAATTTCTGGTATATAAAACGATAAAACATTAAAATTATTATTAATAGACATAACTAAATCATTCTGTTCTAATATTTCTTGCAAATTCATTATCTATCTCTCCTTCTAGTAGTAAACTAAACATTTTTCTTTTTTCTTAATCTTATACTTAACACCAGTTAAATATTTTTTATTCATATCGTTAGATAAAACTCCCATTGAACAAGCAAGTTGAATCTTATATAACTTTTCTGCTAAAGAGAAATTCTCTTCTATTAAACTATCATCTATCTCTCTATTGCAATTTCTAACCAAAAAAGAAACCTCATCAACAAAATCATCATTATATTCACATCTCTTAAGTATATCAGTAGTAGCGGCAGAAGCAATCTCATTACTATTTTTATTCATATCATTCATAAGTACTATTCCTAAATTCTTAAATAATAGCGTCATTCTAACACTTAAATCATTAAAAGAATTATATAGAGAAAGTAAAGTTAAACTCCATAAATCTAATTTTTCTCTACCTCTTCTCTTATAATTAATAACATATTTTAATTCAGGTACTTCTTCTAATAACATATCAATATTTTGATTAATAGCTACAACTACATTATCAGCCGTTAAGATTTTTTCTAAAACCATAATATCCTTCCTTTCGTGGAAAAATATTATAACACATTTTATTTATTTTGGCTACTAATATTTAATAAAATACCCATACTACTTATTTATTTTGGCTACTAATATTTAATAAAATACCCATACTACACATTGTTATTAATAGACTACTACCTCCATATGATAGAAAAGGAAGGGTTACTCCAGTTGCCCTTTATAGTGTGGTAAAAAAATAAGAGGTTGCCTTTCGTATGTGGTATTTTTTTAAACCTTAATAGTACTTGTAAGATATGATAACACTTTAAATTTTAAATTGATTTTGACTTCTTTTTTATCGCCATAATCATAAACAACAATGCTATCTATTAATCTTTTGATCAAAGTTCTACTTGGCTCTTTCATACTTACATACTTTTCAACTAAATCCCTACAACGAGTAAAATCCATTTCAGCTCGTTCGTTTGATAAGTTATTGTATTTAGACTCTAATTTTTCTTTTTCTTTATTTAAAATTTGCAAATTATTTTCGTGATCTTGTGATAATTTTTTAAATATCTCTAGTGAAATATGACCTTCCAATTTGTCGTTATATAAACTAGATATTGTATTCATTTCTTTATCAATTTTTATTTGTATTGCATCTACATTATTTTTTAATTCTAATAAATCTTTATTATAGATATAAACAGAATCTTCTACTAGATTTCTAATATCATAATGTTTTATAAATTCTTCGCCAATTTCTTTTAAATAATTTATTACATCTTTTTCTAATAAATCGTAGTTTAATCTATTAGGAGTACAACCCGATACTTTTCCTTTTCTATTATAGTAATTACAACTTGTATATTTAGTTTGAGTTTGAGCATTTCTTTTATATGTAATACCTAAAGAGCGACCACAATTACCACATACAAGCAAACCAGATAATAAGTACTTATCAAAATCTCTTTCCTTTGGTGTTGTATGTCTTTTCTTTACTATTTCTTGTACTTTATCAAAATCTTCTTTGCTTATAATAGGTTCATGTGTATTTTTAACTACAATGTATTCTTCCTTTTTTGTTTTACGACACTTTTTATTATTATAACTAATTTTTTCGTGTGTATGTTGTACCATATTACCAATATACATTTCATTAGTTAAAATATTTCTTAATGTAGAATGTTTCCAAATACCATTTCCGTTATTTTCTGTGACTTTCAAACCTCTAGGTTCTTTCTTATGTACTATTGGAATAGGAATTTGTCTTTCAGTTAGTTTTTTAGCAATTACACAAACTCCATGACCATCAAGTGCTAGTGAAAATATTAATTTAACAATTTCACTTGCTTCTGGATCGATAATTAATTTGTGATGGTCATTAGGATCTTTCATATAACCATAGCAAGGAAATGATCCGATGTATTCTCCTTTTTCTTGTTTTACTCTAAATGAAGATTTTACTTTTTTAGATACATCCCTTAAATATAAATCATTAACTCCTAATCTTAAACCTAACATTGAATCACCAATTAATGAATCGTATGAATCATTAATAGCAATATATCTAACATTATGTTCTAAAAAGAATTCTTCTATATATTTACCTGTACCGTACATTTCACGACCTAATCTTGACAAATCCTTTGTAATAACACAATTTATAAGTCCATTTTCAATATCTTGTATCATTTCTGCAAAGCCAGGTCTTTCAAAATTACCTCCAGAATAACCATCATCGATATATTCTTTAACAAGATTTAAACCGTTGTGTTTTGCAAACGAATTAATTATCATCCTTTGACTTGATATTGAAGAAGATTCATCACTTTTTCCAAGATCATCTTTTGAAAGCCTTAAATAATCTGCACATTTATAGATTTGATTTCCTATCATATATTATTATTCCTCCCTTTTAATGATAGGGGTCTAAAATATCTACGATTGCATGGTACCATCATTTTTAATTTTTTGCAACTCATCCAATACACCTCCAAACAATAATTTTTTCTTATATAATTCTTCCTTAAAAGTTCTATTAATAATTGTTTTTAAATCATCTCCATCTTCATTAAAAACAAACTCCAATTTTACTATCTTATTTCCATACATTTTAATCATTGGATCACCCACTTTAAGAGTATGATTAAAATTTGAAATTATGTTATTAGAGTTAGACATTTTTATTTCCTTTCTCTAAAGTAAAATCATATTCTAAAGGATTCTTTAAATGTACTTCAATTATGGATTTACTATTATTACCATTGTCTATACTAACATGGTACATATTGCTACTTATACGACCTTTAAGCATAGTTTGTTCTCTTTGTTCTAAAGGTTTAGTTAAGGTAAAACTCGCATAAGTTCTATTATTTTCTTTTTTATATTCAAAATCTATAATAGTATTTTTTAATAACTCGTGTACTATATCAATAGCCTTTTTAAGTTTTTCTTTTTCTTCAGCCTCAAACTTTTCATAATGTGATATTTCTTCTTGTTCTATAATTTTATTATTTCTATTACGATAATCACGATCATATTTGGATTTAATATCTTCAACAGTAAAATATGTGTCTTTTAAATCTAATAGTGATATTACTTGTCTTTCAACTTCGCCACCAGAATAACAAGATAGTTTTTTATAAATAACTGTATCTCTAAATATTGGATAACCTATATTAGGAAATATAATTGTTTTATAATGTAAATTTTTTACTTCATCTGGAGTTAATAAATCTCTAGCAATTAATGAAGTTGATTTATTACCATTATAATTTAAAAGACTAACGGATTGACTAATAGAAGAAGATTCTATTGTCTTTTTACCAAGTCTTTTAGATATCGCTTCTGCAGTATCCATTGTATTTGTCTTTAAATATGCAAGACCAGAATTATCTAAAATAATCTGTGCAACTTCTTTACCATAGACATTGTCTAACTGTGATAAAGATTGTATAAATAAGTGATACCTTAAACCACGAGATCTTGCTACTGATATAATTGATTCAATACTAGGTTCTACTAAAGGTGGGCAATTACTAAACTCATCAAGTATCCAATCAATTTCTATTGGCACTTTTCTTTTACCAGTTGAATTAGCAAGTTTTACTAATTCTTTATATAATAAGCCAACTATAATTGTGACTAAAGTATAATAAACCTTATCTTCATCTGGAACTATAACATATAGAGCTGATTTTTCTTTTCCCAATATATCAAAATCAAAATCAGATGTACTAGTGACATTAGCAACATTGACATCATCAAAGATAGCCATTTTTTCACTAAAAACACTTGTAATTGATTTATATGTATTTTCATTAGATGATAAGATAGGCATTAAACTATCCTTTGATTTGCAACCATAAGGTTTTAATTCTATATATGCTTTAAATTTTTTGGAATTCTTATCTTCCATAGTAGAGTTTTGAAATTTACGAATACTAGTCATAGTAATTTGTTTTCTTTTAATTTTTCCATCTTTATATTCTTCAAGAAAAAAACCTATCAATCCCTCAAGTAAATTTTTAGCAGAATTGTTCCAAAATGGATCTTTACCATGTGTTTTTTCATAAGTAATCATACTCGCTAAAGAAGTTATTAATCTATTAGTTTCTGCATAACTAGAAATAGCCATATTATTAAGAGTAAGTTTGTCATTATTATTTAATGCTTCTTTAGATAATTTTTCATACTTCATATACTTTTCATATTCGTTTATAATAGGCTCTAATATATTTATATGATTAGATAATTCTGGATGTCTAAAATCAATAGTATATATTTTATAGCCATTGTTTTTTAACATTTTAGAAGTTAGACTGTATATTTCGCCTTTAGGATCAGTTATAAAAATACTTCTTTGTATTTTAGCAGTAGCAATAAAACTTATCATTGGAACAACTGCTGTCACAGATTTACCAGATCCACTTGATCCTAAATAAACATAATGGGGTGTTTCTTTATCAAACCATACATGCTTAATATCTTTATCATACCAAATAGGAAAACCTACCTCTTTTATATGAGATATATTTTCTTTTGTAAAATGTTTATTTATTTCTTCTTTAGTAGAAAATCTAGCTGATCCATATTCATTATTGTTTTTTACTTTATGTTTAGCAATAATAGGTTCTATATACATAAAACATATAATAAAAACTATTATTACTAGTAGTAAAATAATAAGGGATAAACTCATAGTCTATCCCTCACTAGATTACTGTAAATCATAATCCTCCTTTGATTTTGATAAATCAGTAATCATATCATCAATTAGATTATTTATATCTCTATTAGTTATATTTCTAAAATTACCATAACCATCTTCAATATAATAATATTCAGTAGTATTGGTAATATCATCTAACATATATTTAACTCTTTCCCAACCGGATTTATCTAACTCGTGTTTAAGTTTTTCTTTTATAGCATTATCATCATAAATATCGTTAGTATATTGGTATAAATCTTTTTGATAAACATAATCCATAAAATTATTCATATTAGTATAAATATTCTCATTACTTTCATCTGCTTTATAATTTAGTAATTCGTTTTTCATATTACATCACCAACCTTGATCCATATCATAATCATCATCATAAACTTTTTCTTCTTCAATAAATAATTGTTCCATCATATCTTTATCTATCTTTGACAAATCTAAATATATTTCTTTATTTCCATAATATTGTCTTATCCATAGATAACGATGCTTTTTTACATCAAATTCTATTGAACTATTTAATATTTCATCTAATAATTCTATTTTTTCTTCATAATTAATTTCTTGGTTTTCCATTTTCATCATCCTTTCGTTTTAAAGTTTCTTTAATTCTTTTTTCTGCTATATCAAAATATTTCTTATTTATTTCATAGCCAATAAATTGTCTTTTTTCTAAAATAGATGCGACTGCAGTAGTACCACTACCAATAAAACAATCCATTACTATATCATTTTCTTTACTACTATTTCTTATTAACTTTCTAATAAAGTCCAAAGGTTTAATAGTAGGATGTTGATACAGTTTTTTATCTTTAATGTTTATATTAGATAAATAAATCGTTTTAGCATCTTCATAGTTATTTGGTTGACAATAACCTTTATCTCTAAAATATAAGCAATATTCTTTATCACTCATATATTTATTACTATATAGTGGCATTGGATTTAATTTACCACAAATTAAAATATCAAATTTACAATTTAATTTCTTTACAAAATAATCTAAATAAAGTGGTATTTGTCTTCCATTACACCATATATAAATATTAATTGTTTTCATAACTCTTACTAGCTCATCTAAAACACTAATATCAAAACCATCAACTAAATCATTATTAATCAATTCTTTTTCAAGTGCTTTAATATTTCTAGCAATTTTTGTATTTCCTTTTTTACCACCTTTAGTACATATATCATAAGGTGGATCAATTATAACAAGATCTATATAATTATCTGGAATATCTTTTATGCCTAAAAGACAATCCATATTATAGATTTTGTTATTCAATTAAAATTCCTCCAATCTTCATTTTCATCATCCTTTCTAACATAAAAAAAGAACTGATATTAATTATCAATTCTTGATACATTTATTTGATTCTAATTTTAATTATCATCTTCTAATTCAGTTTCTATATAATAATTTATTCCTTTAATATCTAAATGGGGATTAGTATCTATTTCATTTTCATAATCTTCAACTTTTTTAAATAAATTCCAGAGAATATTTTGATATTTTTTTGATATATTAGGAAAAGTTAACTTACGATCGTTTAGTAAAGAATATAACATCAGTACATCAAAAATTACTTCTCTCTTATAACTAGTACCATCATTAAATGTAATTTCTTCAATTTCTTTTTCATAAATAATGTCATTTTTATTCCCTTTATAAGATTTATCTATATTGTAAAAATAATCTTTTTTCATAGTTGTTAAAAGTTTTTCTAATAAACTTTTTATCTCTGTTGGGTAGTTTTTTCTTATAAAATAATTTTCTAACAAATCATACAATCCATAGTCATAACGATTAATTTCTCTTATTGTTTTCATTTGAGCCTCCTTAACACTATTTTATACAAGTGTTAAAGAAATGTAAATTGTTATTCAATCATATCACCAAAAAATTGTAAATAATCATTAATATTCAATTTATCTAAATTTTCTGCTTTTATATTAATAATTAATTTATTATCTTCAATAGATTTTAAAATTATTTTATACTCAATTCCATAATCCATTTTTGGAGCATAATAATTGGCATAATCCGATGAAATATATCCAATCATATTACCATTCTTATCTTTAATTTGTATTGCATTATGATCATATTTATTTTCTGGCTCTCTAGAATAAAACAATTCATCTCCAATAGATAATTTAGATACAAATTGTTTTCTACCATTATAATTAATTCCAACAACAATAATTTTATTTGATAATACTTTTATGTTATCTTCTTCCCAATCATTAATAATAGTTTTATATTTACTCGATAACATATAATAAATATCTGAATCAATAATAATTAGATTTTTATAATCATCAGGATATAATTCTCTAAATAATGCTATATTTTGCAGACTTCTTTTATCTAGTTCACCTTTAACTTCTATTAACATGTTATCTATTTTAAAGTCTGGTAAGTATATCATTGATGCAGACTGATATTTGGTATTACCTTCTTTTGTTTTAAGTTTATAGCAATTATTTATATTTTCATAATCATAATTAATATTGTAATATTTTAATACTCTAGCAAAATTTGCTTCCCAAGAAGATCTAAAACCCATATCTAGATCTTTTCTAAATTCTTTTTTAACTGATTCTTTTTTTAAACAAGATTCTCTCTCTATAAAGAAATGTGGAATATTGATATCATCATAATCAATACCTACATATAATTCTATATAATATTTAAATGACATATAAGCATATTTAATAAAATTGTCATGACAATAACAAGCAAAATTAAACATATCTGATTGATACATAGTTCCTAATTCAGATTTCATGTACTCAAATCTATTCATCTCAACTTTAGTAATTATAATTTTAAAATCTATTTCATTAACCTTAGTATTATAAAATTCCATATCATCATCGTTATAATATTTTTTTAAAATACTTTCCAATTTTGAAAATAAATCCGATTGAATTATATATAAATATTTTTCAATATTTATCTCATCATATTCAAAGGTATCATAAGGAATAAAAATATCTAAATTATTATCAATAAATTCAGAAATATACCTAGAACTCCAATGAGTCCAATCTTCAATATAATATCTTTTAAAATAATTATAACACCACTTCAATAAATAGATTACTTGTTCACTATTTAATATATTATTGCTATGTTTGTTTATTATATCATTATAAATTTTAATTCCATCGTTTTTATAAAATGCATTAAAATCATCATCAACAATTTTTAAAAAACTATCATTTTTCATTATTTCACCACCATTTATATAATTATAACATATATTTTTAAATTTAATAATTTTGTAATATTACTATATTAAATATGTCATATTACTTGGTAGAATTTAAAAAAAAAATCACAATTTTTTACTATATGAATCACTTTGAAATAATTTTGAGAATTCTTTTTGTGCTTCTTCCATTTCGCTATTAATATTCTTAATTACTTGTTCAATAGCAATTTTGTTTTTAAATCTTTTTTGTGGAATATTACTACTTAAATATGATTTTAATATATCTTTTTTATTTTGATTTTTGTTTTTTAAATATTGCTGATATATTATTTCTTGTATAATATCTGTTTCGTGAATTTTCGTGTTGCTTCTTAATGCTTTTGTATATATATAATTAGAATGATTTACAATAGAATTATAAATATAGTTATCAATGTATTTTTGTTTACTATCTGTAAGAGTGGTATCCACTAAAATATTTTTACAATTATTATCAGTATAAATTGATTTAAAATATTCATTTATATTATTTAAAGAAGTTTTAAAATTATTATATTCATATCTAAAGTTTTCATTACGAGATGAAAATAAATATGATTTAATCTCTTTAGTAAGATTCTTTATTTCTGGATTAGTTATAGAGCCATATTTTCTTTACCTCCAATCATATATTAATAAAGTACTGCACATATTAATAATACACGAATAATCGTTAAAAATCAACAATTCCATTAACAGTTGTGCAAAAGACAATTCTTTAACACTTGTATAAAATAATTTATGAAGATTGGAGGTAGTATAAAGTGATTTTATCTAGTAAAAAAATATTATCTATAAATTTAAAATATTACAGACAATATTTTAATTTATCACAAGAAAAGTTCGCAGAGAAGATTGGATCAAATTTAGTTTATATTAACCAACTAGAAAATTGTAAAAGAAAGCCAACTACTGATATGTTAGATAAACTTGCTAATGGAATTAATAAATTAGATAAGTCATTAAACATAACTGCGTCTGATTTACTTAAATATGATCCTAGTCATAAAACAAACTTTGGTAGAATAGATGAAAAGAAGTAATCATTAATTAGACTACTTCTTTTATTTTTATTTGATCATTAATCAAATGTTTCATGTAATAGTTTTTTATTTCTTCAAGTTTATTATTTTCTAAAAAAATTAAACTTATTTTTTTTATATTATTCTCTACAATTTTATTGAATTCTTTTATAACTTCTAACGGTGGTATCACTATGTATCTATCTTTTAATAATTTTTTTTGTAAATGCTTTAACCCAGTTCCTTCAAAAAATTTATTATCAATATCATTTTTTATAGATAATAGATCAAATAGTAAATAATACACATATTCATCACTAGTTATACACCATGTATCAGTAGAATACGAAGCATCACCATAATAATATTTAACATCTGCATTACCACCTGTATTTATAAAAATATTCATTTTTGATACCATAGGTTCATTGTATAAAAGTATATCAGCTCCGCTTGTAAAAAATGGTATATCTCCAACTATGTTTCTAGCATCTCTAACTTGTACTTTTGACTTATCGTTTTCTTTTATCAAGTCGCCAATTTTTGATACTTTCCATGTCTTTGGTACAGATTTATGAAATATATCACTCATTGCGTAATCACTTTCAGTCGGTTTTAATTCAAGATTAGTTAAATCATTAAAATTATAGTTTATAAACCAATTTTCATAATACATCCTAGAAATCTTCTCTAATATATATGACATTTCATTATTCTTTTTAATTTTATTATCAATATCTTTTAAAAATTGACCTATTTGTCTTTGTGTATTTAAATCCGGTAATTCTATTGGTATGTTCTTAACAACCGACATAGGTGGAAAATTAGGTATAGTAGAATCACCAGTTCCAGTAGTTATTTTTTTAACAATATATGTTTTAAAATAATATAGAAAATAATTATCATCTATAATCTCATTATTTAATCTTATTCTCAATAATGCTTGATTTATGACTCCTTTTTCAATTTCTTCTGGTAGTTGAAAAATTGCTCCGTAATTCACACCAGAACAAGAGACTAAAAAATCCCTACCTTTTACTTCGAATCTACTTAAATTGTTTTCAAAGTATTCTTCTGTTATATAATAATTGCCAATATTTACATCTTCTTGTAAAACAACACCTTGTTCATAAACTTTATATGTATTAATTGCTTTTGGAACAAATAGCGATTTTTTTAATGCACTTCCGAAAGGTCCTCTTAAAAACCCATCTTCTTCTTTTACAATATCAACAAATTTACCTTTGAACATAATTTACCCTTATTAATTGATTTATAATTTTTTCGTTTAAATCAACAGACTCTTTAAATAAACTATTTAATGATGATAGATATTCTTCTTTTCTTTGTGTAAATTCTTCTTCAGTTAAATTCTCACACTCAATTTTTACATCAAAATATTGACCTGCACTAAACGAATAATTCTTTTGTTCCATTTCATTATACTTTACTAAAATACTAAATTCTTCTATTTGTTCCATATTATTAAATGAATTTACAATTTGTTCCATTTCAAAAGTTCTTAAAACTGTCTTTTGAGTTTTTCCGTCTTTTATCTTTTCTCCTAATTTTGATGCATCAACAAGTAATGCACTTTCATTATTACTTTTATCAATAAAAATTATTGAAACATTAGTGCCTGTTGTAGCAAAAATATTTGATGGCATAGATATTACACCTTTTAACATTTTGTTTTTGACTATATATTCTCTTGTAGTTCTTTCTATTCCTGCTTGAGCAGTTAAAAATCCAGTTGGTACAACTATAGCTGCTTTACCAGTATCTTTTAATGAGTATAAAATATGTTGAATAAACATCAGATAAATTGGCATAGAGTCTTTTTTTGTTTTAGGTATATTAGGAACACCTGCAAAGAATCTATCTCTAAATTTTTCTGTATCAAGTTGATTTCTTGTTTCACTAAAATCTGTTTTAAACGGTGGATTACTAACTATATAATCAAATTGTTGTAATCTAGTTTTATCATTATTATAATGAGCAGGATTCAATAGTGTATCACCATGAATAATATTAGGTAATGAGTGTACTAGATTATTTAAAATAAGATTTAATCTTAAAAACTCGTTTGACTTTTGAGATATATCTTGTGAATATATAGTACAATTATCTTCGCCAATTTGATGAGCAAGAGCAAGTAATAAGGTACCAGATCCTGCACTTGGATCATATAACGAAACATTTTGTGTAGGATTAGGGGCAAGTATTCTTGCTATAATTCTAGCAATAGAGTTTGGTGTGTAATATTCTGCATATTTACCAAAGTCTTTATTATAATCTTTTATTAAGTATTCAAATACAGTTGCAAAGAAATCATATTTTTCTTCAAAAGCACTTTCAAAACTAAAATCTACTAATTTGTTTATGATAGCTCTAAAGAATAAGTTTTTCTTATCTGATTCTGTTATATATTGAGATAGTGTATCAAATAATTTGATTTTTTCTTTAGATCCAGTTTTGACTGAAAATATATCTAAATTATCATTTGAAATACCAACTAATGCATTATCAAACAATTCATAAAATTCTGGTAATGTAGAATTTTGATTTTGGAATAAATAACTTATTCTATATTCATTTTTAATTCTTGCAACATTAGGATTCATTCTCATAACTAATTTAGAAAAATCTGTTGGATTTAACGAATCTAAATATTGTTCAACTTCTTTTGTAGATGAGTTTTCATTAAGTTCTTTTGCAACTCTTTTTGTTTCATATAAGAATTTATCATTTAAATATTTATACAAAAATAGTTCTGTAATTATTTTATATTCACTAGATGCATTACCCAAACCATAAGTATTACAAACACTTTTAAGTTCATCTATCATTTTTTCTGTTTTTCTTATTATTTCTCTTTCATTACTCATTACTATTCAACTTCCTTTCAAGCAAATACATATCTACTATTAAATCTGTAAAGAATGTTATTTCATCAATTTCAATAGTAAGATTATGACCTTCAAATTCTTCAACAACATTTGGCATTATTGATCTTTTAAAGAACACTTCATTATCCATAACATCGTATTTTCTTAAAAGCATATTATCTATTTCTTCTTTTAAGTTCAATAACATTTCGTGTAGGATTAACTTATCCATAGTAGGTAATTTTTCTAAAACTCGTTTATGAATTTTAACATATTTTTCATCACCTAAATATTTAATTAATAATCTATTATTACTTTCATTTAATAAATGAATTTCTTTTTTTAGATTGCTTAACTGATTTGTATTATTTTCAATATCTTTTGTTGTCAAATCTTCCATATTAATATTTGTAAATAATGATTTGAATTCATTATATAATTTTATAAACTTATAATCATCTTTATCTACGTTAGATAAAAATTCTTTTCTTACTAAATCTAATTCTTTTTGATATTTATCTGCGATAACAAGTTCTTCTTCACTTATCTTTTTAAAATTAAATTCTATATCTGCTAAGGCAACATTTAATAAACTAGAATTATCACTATTTTCTTTTGTAGTTAAATTAACTATATCTATTCTATGATCAACTTCTTTTATCATTTTACTAATTCTATCAATTTTTACTTTTTCTAATAAGTCAGCATAATTAAATGATTTAATAACATTGTATAGGTCTTTATATGTTAACATTATCTTTTTTAAATCTATTAAGTCTTTTTTCTCTAATTCATTAATTTGTTGACTAAATATTTCTAAATTAGATGAATCGTATTCAAACATCTTATTTTCAATTAAATTTATTTTTTCTTCTATTTCTTCTTTTGATAAGAAAATATTATTATAGTTATTAAACTCATCACCGAGTTCTTGATGTAGTTCTTGAAAATATAATTTATTAGTTCTATCAAATTCTGCTGTAATATCTGCAAAATCTACAACATAACCATATTTAAAATCTTTATATGGTCTATTAACTCTTGTTAAAGTTTGCAATAAATTATGTGATTTAATAATTCTACCTAAATAAAGTTTCTTTAATCTTGGTGCATCAAAACCAGTTAATAGCATATTATAAACTACCAAAATATCAATTTTACCTCGTTTAAAGTCTTTAATTTCTGTTTCACGAATTGATTTGTCATCTTCGTCATGTAATATTAATGCTTTAGTTAAATCGTAATCGTTTAAATCATTAAATATATTTCTTGCTTGTTTTGATGAATCGCAAACTATCATTGCTCCAATAGTATCATCACCATACATTAACTTTGATTTTTTAAAATCATCAACTATATATTTTGTAATACTTTTAGTGTATTTAGGATGTGAAAAAATTTCATCTTCGCTATCAACACCTAAAATCTTTTTAATTTCATCTAAAGTTTTATTTAATTCTGTTTTATATGAAGTTTCAATTCCTTCACGAATTAGTTTTAAAGTATAACCATCTGCAATAGATTTATTATAGTAATATTTATGAATATAACCTCCAAAACCTCCAAAAATATCTTTTGTCTTATATTCGTTTCCAATAATTGGAGTACCAGTTAAACCAATATATATAGCATTACGATCTGATGATAATAGATTTGCTAAAAATGATCCTTTAGGATTATAACTTCTATGTGCTTCATCTAAAAAATAAATTCTTTGAACATCTACATTATAGTCTGTTTCTTTTACAATAGATTCATCAGAAAACTTTTGTATATTAACAACATTAATTGTATAGTCGCCAGTAGATGATACAACAGAAGTAGCACCAATAGAAGTTTTAAATTCTTCTTTTGAATTAACAGTTGAAACAACTAAACCTCTAGCATCAAATTCATCACATGCTTGTTTTAATAAACTTAATCGATCTACTACAAAATAGAATTTAGCCACTTTTCCTTTTTTATGGTAATAATCTGTTAAGTATTTAACATTATAATATGCTAATGCAGTTTTTCCAGATCCTTGAGTATGCCATATAACACCTTTTTTAATGTTATTATTTAATTTATCTTCAATAGCCAATGTTGCAAAAAATTGTTGATATCTCATGATATGTTTTTGAATAGTTGTTATACCATCTTTATTTTTCTTTTCAACATAAGCAATACCATATTTTAGAAAATTTAATATTCTAGTTTTATGAAACAGAGATGTAATTATTCTATTAGTTGGAGTGGTTGCTCCTAAATTAGTAGAGTATTCTGGAGTACCTTTAATTGATACATAGTTATTATCTTTTAAAATTAAGTTTTCTTCATCATAATTAAAATCATCTATTTTACTAAATAAAGCAGGGTCTTCTTCTCTAAAACAATTAAAGAACACATCGCCATAATTTGGTGTACCATAGAAAGCCCCCTCAATAGGAACAACAGAATCTTCGTTATATTCTTGATTATTAGAAAAAACCAATAATTGTGTTAAATTAACAAATTTTAAAAATTTCTTATTTTTAAATCTATGATTAATTCTATCTCTTTCTGTTAAAATACCATCTCTGTTATTTGGTTTTTTAACTTCAATAAAGCCAAGTGGCATACCATTTATTAATATAATAATATCTGGTCTAAATTCATCTTCGCCATTTTTATAAGTTAATTCTGTGACTACATTAAATGTATTATTATTTTCATTATTGAAATCAATTAATTTTATTCCTTTATACCCATTAATTAAATATTTATAAAAACTTTTTCCTAAATCTTCATTACTTAAAGCAATAGATAATTCGTTAATTAATTTATCTATTGTCTCAATATCAAACTCTTTATCATTAATTTTATTAATTGATGATTTAAAAATAGACTTAAAAATATTAGTATTTTCATCAATATCATATTTAAAATCTTTTAATGATAAATATTTATAACCTAATCTAGTAGTATGTACTAGAGCAGGAATTTTAACTCTTGTATTTTCGCTAAATTCCATATTTACACCTCTCAACATATTTTATAAACAAGTAAATGTTAAATCCTTTAACACTTATATATAATTATACCATATTTTCCTAATCTTCAAACTCGTAAAACAATTTTAAGAAACTAAAAAATAAATTTTTTAATTGTTTTGGTTTAAAATTAGTTTCATTATGGAATTTAAAAATATTTATTATCTTTGTATTATTATTTTTAATTAGAGAATAACAATTTTGTCTACAATATATATTGTTAAATAATAGATCTAAATATATCTTATTACCTAATCTGTCATTAAATTCAATAAAATCAGAATCATTTAATGGTACATTGGAAACAATATTCGTTAAAACAGAATTTTTGTACAATTTTATTTCATCCATATATCCTATATCTAAAGCATCAACAATATCTTTTTTATTGTATGAATATAGTTGATGAAATTTTGTTCTACCATCAACCATCATTAAACTTTTATCATGGTCAAAACTATGATCTTCTCCAGAAGTAAGATTATACATTAAACATACACCTTTTTTATCTTCAACTATTAAAAATGTATTATATTCTTTAGAAAAAGCTCTTCTTTCTAATATTGCATTTTCAACAATAGAAATATTTGTTATTTTATCTAACCTTTTGGTTCTTTTTTCTAATTGTTCATATTTTTCTTTTAATTTTGGATCAACATTTCCATTACAATATTTAAGTTGACTAATATATGCACCTTCAATTAATTGATCATATTCCTCTTGCGAAATTTCTTTTAGAGATTTATCTTCAAATTTAATAAATCCTTCTTTAATAATATCTTTTACTAAAACCACTTTATCCCTCCAATACTTCTTTATAAAATCTAGTTTTAATTAATGCATTCTTTATCTGTGTTTTATTTAAGTTTAATTCATTACTATTGGTCGCTCTTATGACATTCGGAAATTCAGATGCATTACTTTCTAGGTAAGTTATTATACTGCTGAATCCATCAATCCCTTTTCCTTTGTGTGGAATGGCACCTAATATAATATCAGAATATTTATTACTATATCTTAAATTATCAAAAGGATAATTAGTTGCTTCTTCATATGAAACATAAACCAACCTATTTGGATCTATCCCTAAATTTTTACATATTCCATTTACATCTTTTATTTGTATGTTTAAATTTCCAACAATTAATATTTGTGAATTTCCAATGTCACAATATGAATAACAAGTTTTTTCTTTTTCTAATGAAATATTATGTTTTGTTAGAAAAGCATTTAATTCTTCTTCACCAGATCTATTTGCTAATGTCAATTCTTCTCTAAATTTATCAATTATTTCTTCCAATTTATTAAAATCTAACATACAAGCACTCCTTATTAAAATTCCTCATTCTTAATTTCAGTAAGACTATCTTCTAAATTTTTTAATTTAGATTTTATCATTTGTATTTCATCTGTTTTTGCCAAATATCTATTAACAATTTTATTTTGTTCTTCAATAGGGGGAACTGGAACTTTAATGTCTTTCAATTGACTAATATTAATAGATGGTAAAGCACCACCACTTTTAATTGAATTTATTATTGCATTTCCTTTGCTACTTTCAAAAAACATTTTTAAATAATAAGGATTAACTATACTTGTATCTAATCTTAATACAGTAAAATTACCACTAGGTATTAATCTTTCATTTTCTTTTAATTCAACAACACTAAATCTAGTTATTGCTCCTTTTAAAGTCACAAGTAAATCTTTATTTTTTAATAAATATTTATTTAATTTTCCATCTTCTAAATATATTTTTGTTAAATTGTTTTCAATAATACCATCAATTATATTAACTATATTAACTATTTTATGTTCTAATAAACCTTCTTGTGGCTCTGAATTTTGATTAATATCATTAGCTGATATTTGATATCCTCTATATACATCAAAACATAACTCATTTAAAATTCTAGGAAATTTTATTTCTAAATTTTCAATACCCATGTAATTTTGAACATATAAATTAAAACTTTCATTTACTAATTCTGTATTATCAATAATTTTAGTATATGAAGAATCAGATATATTTACATATTCATTTAAGATTTCATCAATATTTAATAATTTTGCAGAATTGATTAATTTATTGTTTTGAATCATTTTTTCAGCATTAATAAATTTTATTTTATCATTATTATTACTTAAAACTAATAATGTCACTGGAATAGACGTATTTGCAAATAATTTTTCTGGTAAGGAAATAACACTTTCTATATAGCCACCAGAAACCAATAATTTTCTAAATTCTACATCTGAATTTTTTAATGAGTATAATCCCGCATTATTCATAACAACTATTGCTTTACCAGTATCTTTTAAAGAATTAATTACTATATTTATAAATGCCCAACTTGAAGATGTTTTATTTGTATATATATAATTAATTCTATTGTTAATATTATTAAGATAATTTACTGCATGATCATCCAATTTAACTCCTAATGGGTAATTACAAAATATTTTGTCATATTTTTTATTTGTATTATTATCAAAAACATTATTATTAAATAATTCATTTTTTACATTTAAAATATTTAATCTTAATTGTGCTACTAAATTACTTCTTGCACTTATTTCAATTCCAGAGTAATAATAACTTGGTTGTTTCTTTGCATAATAGGTTAAAAAGTTCCCAGTAAAAGAACATATATCAAGAACATCATTACCAGAATTATTATGTTCTAATATTTTATAACATAACTCATTAATAGAGTGAGGAGTTCCTATGTTATATCTTGAGTAAATACCAAAATCATCACTAATAATATTAATTAATTTTTCTTCTGACATTTCATCTAAAAATTTACAAATATTGTATAAATTAGATTCAACCATTGTAGGTCTAATACAATTACAAATATTATAGATGGCATCTTGATTTTCTTTAGTTCCTTTTTGCAAATATGCATCTGGATTTACTGAATCATTAAATTTTTCTTTAACAACATATTTTGAATTCCAAAACAAATAAGTAATACAAGTAATAATTTCTTGAATATCATTAATTGCTAGATATCCTTTAACATTATTTTTAAATAAATTAATTACATTTTGTCTTTCATTATCTGACATAAATAAAACCTTCTTTCTTATATTGGGGTGTGCCCACTTTTCTTTGACGCATATATAATATATCATTTAGTTGGGTACATGTCAATCTTTTTTTGCAATTTTTTTTAAATTTTTTTATTTATTTAAAATTGCATCTAAAATAATACGATGTTTATAAATTTTAAAAATATTGAACTGTGGTATAATGTGTATTTTAATAGCATTATATACTTTATATGATTTTTTAGATTATGAAGAAGTGAATAAAGATATTGCTTTAGATTAAGAAGAATATTCTTCTAATAGTGACAACAAAGAATAATAAAAAAATATTAAACTTTTTTTACTACTAATGATGTGAATTCTATTTAGAAGACATCAAATAAAAAAAACTAGATAATTTTTTTAATCTAGTCAATTAAATGATACAGAAACATCATAAGTATATTTATATTTTCTTCGTTTATATTTTTTTCTTGCAAATACATGACCAACTAAATGCTTATGATCTTCTTTATTAAAAGGATGTCCTGCATCAAAACTTGGTATTACATTTTCTATAATATCTATAACTTCCCACGAATCATCAAAATATTCTCTCATTTCTAATCTTCTAAAATATTGTTCTTTAGGATAGTTTATATAATCGTGTTCGTTTTCTGCTAAATGATAGAATATATAAATTAAACCATTTTCTTTAACAGAAGATAATAATTTTCTCATTTTTCTTTCTTTAGGTATATGTTTATTACAATTAAGGTGTAGTGATTTATAACAGAATAGAAAATCATATTCTTTTTCAACTTTCTGTTCAAAAAAATTCTTTTCGTATAAATTTACTTTATCATTATTAAAATGGTTATCAACATATTTAATTATATGTTTAGTATATTGCTGATAGTCTTCGCCAAAACAACTACCATATCCTTTTTTTCCCATAATCTAATTCCTTTCAAAATTAGATATAATAGACCCCTAAAACTGTATGTTATCATTGTAAGGCAACCTATCAAAAAAGTTGCAATTTTTTTGTATTTTTTTGTGATTTTCATAAAATTTTAGTTTTTTGGCTAAATAGAAATAAATTATCAAATTTGTTTTTTCCCTTATTATAAGGGCTTAAAAGTGTCTGTAGTTATAAGATACCACGAAGTATAACACCTGTTACAGGTATTAAACCAACAACAACCATCAAGTTTAAAACAGTTTGAAAAGCTAAATTAAATATAATACCAAAAGATAAATATTTACAAAATTCATCTTCACAATTAATAGATATTTTAATACCTCTATATATAATAGTTAAAAATAAAGTAGATACAAGGATTACTCCCATAAATCCTAATTCTTCACTAATAATAGCAAATATAAAATCAGTCTGTGGTTCAGGAAGATAAAAATGTTTTTGAATAGAATTACCAAGTCCCATCCCCAATAATCCACCAGGTCCAATAGCATACATGGATTGAATTATTTGAAAACCACTTCCCAAAGGATCTGTCCAAGGATTTAAAAATGATACTATTCTTTCTAATCTATATGGTGCAATCATAATAAGAACAATAACACCAACAACACCAATTAGTCCAATTTTTAAGAAAAATCCCATATTAACACCAGAAACAAACAACATAGCAATAATTGTCATAATAATTATTACTCCAGTACCAAAATCAGGTTCTAACATAATTAAACCAAATACTAAAAATAATACTATTAAAATAGGTAATACAGTTGTTTTAATATCTTTAATTTTATTATTAGTTAAATATTTAGCTGTAAATATAATTAATGCTAATTTCATAAATTCACTAGGTTGAATACCAAAGGAACCAATACCAAACCAACTTCTAGATCCATTTCTAACTGTTCCAATTCCGGGAATTAACACAAGTATTAATAAAATAAAACTAAAAATAAATATAATATTAGCTTTTTCTTTTAATAATTTAATGTCTATCTTTAAAACAAAAAACATAAGTATAAATCCCATAATTAAAAATATAGTTTGATGAGTAGCATATTTATAGGGATTATCATATTTATAACTTGCCCATACATAAGAAGAAGAATATATCATAATTATTCCCAATATAGAAATAAATGTTATAGATAATAATAAAATTTTATCAATTTTTTTCATATATATCACTTATTTAAGTATATGATATCAAAAAAAATATATATAAACAATTAGATTACAAAATAATTAAAAATGTCACACAACGTTATGTCTTTGCCAAATTATGTCACACAACGTTATGTCTTTGCCAAATAATGTTGATTTTTGTATTTCACAGAGATATAATCAGAGATATAATTTAATTAAGATAGGCTATATAATTACTGCTTATATTGTTTAGTATGCAATACTTTTGCATAAACTAAAGTTATTACATTATCTTATATGGGAGTATTGATAATGTCTAAATGTCTACTTCTAATTTTAAAAACGAGGAGGTGAATTATGAAGAAGAAAAAGTCATTTACTGGATTGTTAATTATTCTTGCTGTATTATTCCTTGGTGTTGGTTATGCTGCTATAACCAGTCGTACATTAACAATTAATGGTAATGTTACAGTTAATCCTAATGAAAATGACTTTGATGTTGTATTTAAAGGAGCACCTACAATTACTGATGGAACAGATCCTGCTACGACAGCAACAAACACATATGACTCCACCAATAGAACCGCAACATTAACTGTTGATGGATTAGAAAAAGCAGGAGATAAAGTGGTTGTAACTTATACAATTGAAAATAAAAGCAATAGTTTAAAAGCAACATTAAGTAATTTAACAGTAACTAATGATTCAGCAAAGGGTTATTTTACTGTGGAAACAACAGAATTAAATGATACAGTTCTTGGTGTATATAGTGCTGCAGAAGCTACTGATGAAACAACTTTGGTAGTAACAATCACTTTAGCTAAAACTCCAATTTTAGATACTGATGTTAAAAATGTACCATTTACTATTACATTTGATGCCGCTCCAACAGCTGCATAATAATGATATATATGGTTCAAAGTAGGCAAAGAAAGGATAAATAAGAAAAAAGATAAATTTAAATACTAATAATTAAGATTGTGTAAAAAAGTGTGTCCTAAAACTTGACATAAATCCATTTTAAAAGAAAAAGAAATAAATGATGAATTAAAGAAGATTAATGAACAAATAGAAGAATGTAAGATTATTGAATCCACTAACAAAAATATTTCTAATCAATTAAAGATAGTTGAAAAAATGCTAGATACACCAAATGCAATTAAATATTTTAACAAAGATATATTTGAAAATCTTGTTGAAAATATTATTGTCGGTGAAGTTGATGAGAATGGAAATACTAATTCAAAGGTTATAAGATTTATATTAAAAATTGGAACAGATTATAGGTATGAAATTAACGAAGACAAATCCGTGTCATTTAGACCAAACAACGTGGCTATTAAGTCCTTCTGACTTTTACAAATCAAGCTCTTTTAGTACAGGAACAGCGTATGTATGGATTATAGAATCCGAAGGAAGAAATAGGCTTGGTCCCGTATATAATTCATCAACTACCTATTATATAAAACCTACAATTAATTTAATTGGTGATGTAATAGTTACAAGTGGTACAGGAGAATATAATTCTCCACACCAAGTATCTTTACCATAGAAAGTAGATTATTCTACTTTTTTTCATTAAAAAAAAAAGCACTATTTGTGCTTATAGCCATACGCCATATATCAAAGCAAGTAGAGCAAGAATTAAACCAACTATCCAAAATAATTTTACTATATCTGATTCTCTCCAACCAAGTCTTTCAAAGTGATGATGTATTGGAGCCATTAAGAATACTCTTTTATGAAAGAATTTAACAGATATTACTTGAATAATAACAGTAAGAGTCTCAATAACAAATACTCCACCAATAACAGCAAGTGATAATTCATGTGAAGTTAATATAGCTATTGTAGCAAGAGTAGCCCCCAAAGTTAAACTACCAGTATCTCCCATAAAGACTTTAGCAGGATTAGTATTGTATACCAAAAATCCAATTAGTGAACCAACCAACACAAAACAAAATATACCCATATCTTGATATCCTTGTATCCAATAACTTCCCCAGGATATAAGTCCAAAAGCTAGAAATGAAATAGCCGATAAACCTCCTGCCAATCCATCAAGTCCATCAGTTAAATTAACAGCATTTGAAGATCCAACTAATAGGAATAAAATAAATACTCCATAGAACCAGCCTAAATTCCATTTTATACCTAAAGCGGTAATTTCAAGAACTGACTTTGAATCTGTATATAAACTATATAATAAATAGAAAACTAGAGCCACCACAAACTGAAGTAACAATTTTTGTGTTTGTGTTAGTCCCTCATTTCTTTTCTTTTTAATACTAATATAATCATCTAAAAAACCAATCATAGAATAAGAAATAAAAACAAAAAGTACTATTAAAAGATTCACCGAAAATTCTATTTTTTTAGTAAATAAAAGTATTAATATTGTAACTATTGTAGGTATTATAAATATAAGTCCACCCATTGTAGGAGTACCAGACTTCTTCTGATGATTTTCTACATACACATTAATTCTCTGACCAGCCTTAATTTTTTTTAAAATAGGAATTAAAAAATATCCAAATAATGTTGATAATATAAAACCTATCATTAAAGCAAATAATGATTTTGTAAGTGTTAACATAATCCACTTCCTTCTTAATTAATTATACCATAAATATTCTTAGTTATTATAATAAATAATTAATTTTACAATCAGTTGTCATTTGTTAGTAATATTCTTACCGTTGAATATTCTTTTAATATAGTTCCCTCACTAGGGGATACTGATTTAACATATTCACCACTACCAGTATATTCGATATTAAAGTTTTTTAATAATTTTATTGCTTCTTTTTTAGAAAGACCAACAATATTTGGAATAGCATAATACTTTTCATCAAACCATTGATATTTTTTTTCTAAAGTATAGTCTGATTTTTCAATGTTTAATTTAGAAATAATATCTTTCATAATACTTTTAGCTATTGGAGCTGAAACAGTTCCACCATACTGAGTTATACCCTTAGGATTATCAACAGCAACATACACAACTGCTTGAGGATTATCAGCTGGTAAAAATCCTATAAACGAAACAATATAGTTACTAGGTAAATAAACACCATTTTTTACTTTTTGAGCCGTACCAGTTTTACCACCAACACGATATCCTTCAATATAAGCATTCCTTCCGGTACCATAAGCTACAACGGTTTCTAAGGCCATTCTTACTGTTTGACTTGTTTCATTACTTATAACTTTTCTAACTATTGTAGGCTTATTTTCCTTAATTATTTCTTTTGTATTTGGTTCAACAATTCTTTTAACTACATAAGGTTTATACAAATTACCACCATTAATTGCAGCAGATACGGCTGTTATTTGTTGTATAGCAGTCACGCTTATTCCTTGACCAAAAGAAGAAGTTGCTAATTCAACAGGACCTACACGGGATAGGGGAAATAATATTCCATTTTCTTCACCATTTAAATCTATACCAGTTTTTTTTCCAAAACCAAAGTTTTCAATATAAGAAAATAATCTTTCTTTTCCTAATTTTTGACCTAATGATACAAACCCAGGATTACAACTGTTTTGAACAACTTGTAAATAAGTTTGTGTTCCATGGCCACCATGACGCCAGCATTTTATTCTAGCACCATCAACATTAATAGAACCACTATCAGTAAATGTATCATTAAGAATATCAACTGTTTTTTCCTCAATGGAAGCAGCTAAAGTAATTATTTTAAAAGTAGATCCAGGTTCATAAGTAGAGAATATAGCTAGATTTCTATTAATTTCTTCAATAGAAAATTTTTTATAATTATTAGGATCAAAGTCTGGTTTAGAAGCAAGTCCAAGTATTTCACCATTATTAGGATTCATTACAATAGCCCAAGCACCATCTGCATTATATTTATCCATAACATTATTAAGTTCCCTTTCAATAGAAGACTGAATATCATAATCAATAGTAAGATATAAGTCCATTCCATTCGTAGGTTCAGAATAAATACTACTTATATTTAGCTTATTACCCTTAGCATCGCTATAATACTTAATAGCTCCACTTTCTCCAGTTAAATACTTATCATATTTAAGTTCTAATCCAGATAATCCCTGATTATCTATTCCTACATACCCTAATGAATGAGAAAATAGGCTATTATAAGGATAATATCTTTTGCCTTCTTTTAAAAGATAAACCCCATCGTAATGCAAATTGTTAATTTTATCAGCAATATCATAGGATAATTGTCTACCTTCCGGGTGAACAATTTCAACAGAAGATTTCTTATAAACATGTTTCCTAATAACTTCTTCATCAACATTTAATATATTAGCAATATCATGAACAACCTTATCTTTATCTTTTACTTGATTTGGAACAATAACTAAAGATACAGTCGTTAAATTATCAGCTATAACCTTATTATCACTAGTAATTATTTTTCCTCTATCAGCACCAATAACAAGATTCCTATTCCATAAATCATTTGCCAAATCATTTAACCTATCATAATCAATTACCTCTATATAAAAAACTTTAAAAATAATTAATAAAAAGCATAATATGATAGACAATAATATAATTTTAATTCTCTTGTGTATTTTTTTAAAAAACATAATATCCCTCAACTAATCGTATGTTATTATATAAAAAAAAGCACAAAAAAGAGGCTGACCCCCAAGGAACAGCCTCCCAAAAAGAATAAAAAGGGGTTGGCTAGTGTGATACTAGCACCAATTCGTCTAAAATTTGAATTGGTGATTTATATACTAACCGAAGTTGATAATTTTGTCAAGAAAAATATAAAGTTTTTTTTATAAAGTTTTTTTAATAATCTTTTTATCTATCTTGAAAAAGAATTAATAATATGTTATTCTTAATATGAAAAGGTAGCTGATAATATGGACAAGAAAAAGTTAATGGGTTTAATTATTGGAATTATATTATTTGCAGCATTAATAGTGGGAGCCACATTTGCTTGGTTAACATATGCCATTAATGTCACAAATGGTAATTACAATGTAGAAACAAGTTGTTTTGATGTCAATTATGAAAATGGTGCTGACATCTCAGGAACTTTAAATATGGTTGCAAATCCATTAAATGGTAGAAGTACAACAATATCGATTGGTATTAATGAAGGATGTAATATTGTTGCTAAAGGTAAAATTGAATTAGTCATAAATTCCATTAGTAGTAAGTTATATGAAAGCACAACAGCTCATTGTGAAAATGCATTAACATTAGAAACTTTATTAAATTATCCAAATCAAACTACCTGTGAGACCAGTACAGGTGAAACAGCTACAAATCCTACTACTAGACTATGGACTACTGAATCCGCTTTAAAATATGCCATATATGAAGAAAATTTTTCAGGAGAACCTATAAAAGTAGGACGTATAAATCAATCAACAGGAACTATAATTTTACTTAATGATTTTCAGTTAAACGTAGGAAGTAGTACAAAGTATTATATTAGCATTTGGTTAGATGGTAATATAGCTGATAGTCAATATGTTAATCAATCATTCTCAGGATATATAAAAGCAAGTGCTATACAACAAGATCAATAAAAAACAAACTTTTTAAATTTGTTTTTTATTTATTTATCATATTACTTTCATAAAATAAAGGTAACAAAATATAATTATTATCCTTTAAATATTTAATAGCATCAGGCAAAATAGATAAGGTTATTTTATTATAATCATGAAATAATACAACTTCTATATTCTGATTAATAGAATTAGTAAAATTATTCCAAGCTACATCTTTATTTGGTAAATAACCACCATCTCCATCTTGTGCACTCCAATCAACCCAACCATATTTTTTTTCTCTTAAACCTTTTATAATATCATTTTTTAAGTTTCCTGCCGTAGAAGCCCCACCAGGAAATCGCACAATATTTGTAATAACTCCCGTTTTTTCTTTTATAAATTCTTCTTGTTTGACTACCTGATTAATAAATGAAGTTGAACTAGAATATAGTCCATTAAATATTTGATGGGAATAAGTATGATTAGCAATAGTATGACCATCAAGTACTATTTTTTTATACAAAGAATGGCATTCTTTCAATTGATTATCGTAACATCTTTCTTTATTAAGTCCAATTGTAAAGAATGTAGCTTTAACATCATTTTCTTTTAATACTTTTAAAAAATCATTCGTAGAATAATAAGGACCATCATCAAATGTTAAATATGCAATTTTATAATCTGTCTCCTTCTTAATTATCTTATTTTCTAATTCCAAAGCAAGTTTAAAAACTTCATCCTTTACACTATCAGTCATACTATCAATATTTTCTAAATTATTAAACTTTTCTTCCAGTTCTATCTTGTTATTATTTATAACACTATAACTTTCTTTTTTTTCTTCTATCTTTTCTTCATATTCACTATTTAATTTAACTTCTACTTCTAGTTTGGAATAAACTTTAAAAATAGCAAAAACAAGTACAATAATTACAATAATAAATGTAATGTTTAATGCGATAATGCTTCTGTTAGTGTTTCTTTCAATTTTTTCCATGATTGATATACCTCTACTTCATCTTTTTTTATTTTTTCTTCTTCATCTATTTTACTATTAATATCATTAACACTATCTTGGAGTTTATTATTATCATTATCTATCTTTTTTATTTCCTCTTTTAAATTACTATTTAATTTAACTATATTAGTATATTTAATATAAGTATATCCAAATAATAATATACAAATACCCAATATAACAGAAAGAACTATCATAGTAATTTTCTTATTCATAATACCACCATCTTATTCCATATTAAACAAATTAATTTTATCCTATTACTTTACTATAACTAAATATTATCACAAAATAGAATATTAATCAACTTTACATCAATATTTTTTACCTATAATATATCTTGAAATAAAAAAACATATGATATATAATTATTATGGTGAATATAATGACAAAAATAAAAAAAAGACGTATTAGATATGATAGAATATTAATAGTGTTAATAATAATAGTAGGCTCATTTTTTTTAATAAGAAGTTTATCTAAAAAAGAATTGAAAGATACAACGTCTTATATGCCTAATTTAATAGGATTAAATATTAATGATGGAATAGATAAAATAAAAAAATATAACTTTGAAATAGAAAAAGAATACATCTATGATGAAACAGATAAAGACACTATAATTGAACAGAGTATAAAAGAAAATACAAAGATAGACAATCAAAAAGAATTAATTATTAAAATATCCAAAGGAAAAATAGATAAAGAAAAATTAAAACAAGATAATATAAATGAATTAGGTAAAATACCTATTATGATGTATCATGGAATAGTAGATAAAAAAAATAGTGAAACAGACTATATAGGTGGAAATGTTGATAAAGATGGTTATACAAGAACAAGTGAAGCATTTAGACAAGATCTTGAATTATACTATGAAAAAGGATATAGAATGATAAGAATATCAGATTATATAGAAGGAAAAATAGATGTTCCTTATGGATATAGTCCAATTATCTTAACTTTTGATGATGGAAATGCCAATAACCTAAAAGTAACTGGATTAGATGAAAATGGAAATATAATTATTGATAAAAACAGTGCTGTTGGTATCTTAGAAGAATTTAAAAAGAAATATCCTGATTATAATGTAACTGCTATATTCTTTGTAACAAACAACTTATTTAATCAACCAGAATATAATGAAAAAATATTATCATGGTTGGTAGATAATGGCTATGAAGTAGGAAATCATACCAAAGGGCATGATAATTTTAAAAATATAGATATTAATAAAACTCAAGAAGTAGTAGGGTATATGTATAACAAGTTATCCACAATAATCAAAGATAAATACTCCAAAATAGTAGCTCTTCCTTTTGGAAGTCCATATTCTAAAGAACATCCTAACTATAAATATATTATTGATGGAAACTACGATGGAGTAGAATATCATACTAAAGCAGCTTTAAGAGTAGGTTGGGAGCCAGAAGTAAGTCCATTTCATAAAGACTTTGATGAAACATTTTTAAAAAGATGTCGTGCTTATGATAATAACGGAAAAGATTTTGATATAGAAATGGTCTTAAGAATGAATGAAAAATCAAGATATATATCAGATGGAGATATAACTACAATAACAACAAGTAAAGAAAATGAAGAATTAATAAAAAATGAAACATTAGAAAAAATAATTTATTAGGAGGAACTATGAATAACAAAGGATTTGCAATAACATCAATAATATATGCAATATTAGTATTATTCTTAATGGTTCTTTTATCAATGCTAGCCATATTATCCAATCAAAAAAATATGTCAGAAGACTTAATTGATGGAGAATCTGGAGCAAGGAGTATAACCAACTTAGAAAAAATAGATATAACTAAAGAACTGTCATCAGGTAAATATACCATACCTAAAACAGCAATGTATTATTATATTGCAAGTGACTGGCAATGTAAGTTTTATGCTTATAAAGGTGATGAAATAACAATATTAAGTAATTATTATATAAGCATAAATGGAACCTGTGAATGTAATTGCCAAGGAGAAACACCATCTTCATCAAATCCTAATACAGGTAAAGAGTCAAGTAGTAAAATAACATCGTCATCATCATCTAGCAGTAGTAATGCTAAAGTAAGTTAAAGATAAGTTAGAAGGGACAATATGATAATTGAATTTTTAAAAGAAGAAAAATGTAATGAAATGTTTAATTTAATTAAAGATTGTTTTAATCTGGAAGTTAATGATAATAATATTAAAGAAATAGTAAAATCAGAAAATTGTAAAGCTATAATTATGAAAAATAAAGATGAATTAATAGGAACTGCCATAATAGATACTCTAAATGATTATATAAAAAATCAAAAATATTATTATATAAACTATGTTTGTATAAAAAAAGAATATAGAGGATGTGGATACTCTAAAAAAATTATGGAGTATATAGAAGAATTGGCTAGACAAGAAAATATTTCCTATATAATATTAACATCATCTAGTCAAAGAGAAATAGCTAATAAATTATATTTAAGTCTTGATTATAAAAAAATAGATACAAATTTATTTAAAAAAGAATTTAAATAATTTACATAAAGTTGATACTAACTATCTTTACTAACAATGAAAAAAATAATATAATAAAAAAAGAATAGAGAGGGGTAATATGAGTAATATTTCAAAAGAAGAATTAAAAAAATTAGATGCCTATTTTAGAGCAAGCAATTATTTGTCCGTAGGACAATTATACTTATTAGATAATCCTTTATTAAAAAGAAAATTAACTTTAAATGACGTAAAACCAAAGCTTGTTGGACATTGGGGAACAGTCCCAGGTCAGAATTTTATTTATACACATCTAAATAGAATTATTACCAAATATAACCTAAATATGATTTATATATCAGGGCCTGGTCATGGTGGAAATGCCATGGTAGCTCAAACATATTTAGAAGAAACTTATAGTGAAATATATCCCAATATTACATATGACGAAAAAGGAATGAAAAAACTATTTAAACAGTTTTCATTTCCTTGTGGAATATCAAGTCATGTAGCACCAGAAACACCCGGCAGTATCAATGAAGGAGGAGAATTAGGATATAGTTTAGCTCATGCCTATGGAGCGGTAATGGATAATCCAACCCTAATAGCAGCTTGTGTCGTAGGAGATGGTGAAGCTGAAACAGGACCACTAGCAACATCATGGCACTCTAATAAATTTATTAACCCCAAAACAGATGGAACAGTTTTACCAATTTTACACTTAAACGGATATAAAATAAATAATCCTACTATCTTTTCGAGAATGTCTGATACAGAACGTAATGCCTATTTTCTAGGATGCGGTTACAAAGTATATCATGTATCAGGTAATGACACTATGACTATTCACGAGAGAATGGCTAAGACACTAGACAAAGTTGTTAGAGATATAAAAAAAATAAAACAAAGTAAAAGCAAAAATAGACCATTATGGCCAATGATAATTCTTGAAACACCAAAAGGATGGACAGGACCTAAAAAATATGAAGGTAAAGTTATTGAAGGAACATATAGAGCCCATCAAATACCAATTAATGTTTCTGATCAAAAAAGTTTAAAAGCCTTAGAAGATTGGCTATTAAGTTATCATCCAGAAGAACTATTTGACAAAAATGGCACTCTAATAAAAGAATTACGAGATATGCATCCTAAAGGAATTAAAAGAATGGGAGCAAATCCCAATGCTAATGGAGGATTACTATTAAAAGAACTAATTGTCCCAGATTATAAAAATTATGCAATAGATGTACCATATCCTGGAGCCGTTTGTGGAGAAGATATGCGTAATCTAGGAAAATTCGTCAGAGATATAATTGCTGAAAATAAAAATAATTTTAGAGTTTTTGGACCAGATGAAGCAGCGTCTAATAGACTTACAGCAATGTTTGAAAAAACAAATAAAAGATGGATTGATAAAAAATTAAAAACAGATGATTATTTATCTAATGATGGTAGAGTAATGGATGCAATGTTATCAGAACATTTATGTGAAGGATGGCTAGAAGGATATCTTCTAACAGGAAGACATGGCTTCTTTAACAGTTATGAATCATTTATTAGAGTTATAGATTCCATGGCAAGTCAACATGCCAAATGGCTAAAAGTATGTAATGAACTATCTTTTAGAGCACCAATCTCATCACTAAACTACGTACTAACATCTAATGTATGGCAACAAGACCATAACGGATACACACATCAAGATCCAGGGTTTATTAACCATATAGTTACAAAAAAGGCAGATATAGTTAGAGTCTACTTGCCCCCTGATACTAATACATTATTATGTTGTTTTAATCATATTATAAAGACCAAAAATTATATTAATTTAATTATTGCATCAAAACATCCACGACCACAATGGTTAACTATGGAAGAAGCGATAAAACACACTGCAAAAGGAATAGGCATATGGGAATTTGCAAGTAATGATAATGGACAAGAACCTGATATAATCATGGCTTCTTGTGGAGAAGCACCTACATTAGAGACAATTGCTGCTATTGGAATATTAAAAGAAAACTTTAGAGAATTAAAAATAAGAATGATAAATGTTGTAGATTTAATGAAACTACAAGGAAGACATCCTCATGGATTAAGTGATGATGAATATGATATGATCTTTACTAAAGATAAACCAATTATTTTTAATTTTCATGGTTACCCTGATTTAATACATCAATTAACATATAAAAGAACAAATCAAAATATGCATGTCCATGGTTATATAGAAGAAGGAACAATAACAACACCATTTGATATGAAAGTTCAAAATAAAATAGATAGATATCACTTAGTTATGGATGCCTTAAAATATTTACCACAACTAGGAGATAGAAGATCTGGTTTAAATCAAAAATGTCGTGATAAATTAATAGAACACAAACTGTATATAGCAGAATATGGAAAAGATTTACCAGAAATTATAGATTGGCACTTTAATAATTAAAAGAAACTAAGAAATGATGTCTACCGATTGGTGTTCACATCAAAATAAGTTTCTTTTTTTTTTAATTTATGGTATTATTAAACTAGGAGAAAGTATCAAAGAAAGGTGTACATTTATGGATGAAGAAAATCAAACATATACTATAGATGATTATATAGCAGATGGAATAGATAAAATCTATGAAACAATTAATAATGTTGATGTTAAACTAGATGACAATTTTAATGATTTAAAAGAAGAAATTGATAAATTAAATACAGAAGTTAATAATCTTGTTACTAGTTTAAGAGAAACAACAATAGTAACAGAAGCCAAACAAAACATAATGATATCACAAATGGAATTTGATAAACGTTATCAATATAGAGACAATGTTAGAAATAAAATACTAGGTATTATACAATCCTTAGATATTAACGTTATAAAAAAAAGTACAATAGAAAATTTAAGAGATGACTCACTTATTAATAATCATAATTATTGGTTATCTTCCTCTTTAGTATCCTTATGCTCTTGGTACACAAATAATAAAGAAATGGCTTATATTGCCCTAGAATCAGCAATAAAGTATAACGATCAAAAAACATCATTATTGTTTTCCTTAATTCATTTATATGCCAAAAAACATGATGGAGCAATAAAATGGTTTGATAGATATCTTGAATTACAAGATCCTTTAAAAATAGAAGGAATATTTGTACTTGTCGTAGACCTTATTACAAGTGGAGTATTAGGAAATGAAGGAACTACAAAGTTTTTAAATAAAATTAATGAATGGACTAGAGAATTAGATAAAATAGACCATATATATAATAAACAGGTTTCTTTTTGGGAAAATTACTTCTCAAATATTATAACTAATAAAGATATTAGTATTTCTTCATATATTTCTGACTATGTCTTAGAAGCATCAGAATTAAAAGATAAACTAATTTTATCAAAATGTTATAGTGAATTTATCCAAAAATTCAAAAATATATATGATAAAAAAAATTATGATGTAATTTCTTTTGAAAAAAAGATAGAAAAAATTATAGGCAATTTAATTTATGATTATGATTATGATGAATATGAACTTAAAAAAGATATTATAAAAAATAAATTAATAGTAAATGAAAACGGTAATGTGGAAGAGGCTTTAAAAAAATTTGAAAATAATAATTCTGTTATTTTAAATGAAGTAGACGATTTATATACTATTATTACTAATATAGCCCTAAATGAAACTAAAAATAATTATCTTATAACAATAAATACAAGAAAAGTATGCTTAGGATTATGCAAGAAGTATATATTAACAGGTTATAGTAATGTTATAAAAAAATATTTTAACAATAAAGAACTTAACTTCACAATAATGATAGATGATTGGACTGGAATAACCAAAAATGGTAGTAATGAAAAAGAACTTCAAACATATTTAGAAGAATTCTATTTAAATAAAAATAAACAAAATTTAAAAGAAGATAAATTATTAAATAGAGAAATGTTAATAGCAATTATAATTGGATTAATAGGAATAATCATCTCATACAAAATACCTATTTTATCAATTATTATATTACTTTCTACTATTATCTTTTGTATATGTCAAATGTATATAATTAATAAAAAAAATTCAGAAAAAAAAGAAAAAGTTAATATCATGATACAAGAAAATAAAAAATTATTAAATAAAATTATAATAGAAATAGTTGATTTTTGTCTTATGTATAATGAAAATAATATTAACATAGATGATTTTTCGGATTATATAAATAAATACAATCCTAATGATTTTATTATTACCAATAGTAATGAAAGAAATATTATAATAGATAGAAAGGAAATATAATATGAATGAAAATAAACTTATTCCCAAAATAGATAGTATTATTCCAATTGAAGATGATAAAATAAATGATATAAATGGAATAGAAGATATTAATATTTCCGAAGAATTTATAAGAGGGTTACCAGAATGGGATTTACTTCCTCCAAATCAATTTATTAAAAGAAATGGAGGTAATGAAAATTGACATATTACGAATTGATGAATACCTTAGAATCTATTAGAATATCTCCAAGAAATTCAGAATATATAAATAAATTAAATAGTACTACTTTATTAGTATATAATGATATAGAACCAAATATTAAAGGATTTATAGAAAAAATAATGATTTATAGACTATCTAATGAACTTAATAATCTTTTGAATAGAATATATTCCATAGATTATGATAATCTAAGTCTAGAATTAGTAGAATTTCAAAGAGAAGTTATTTATCTAGAAGAACTTTCTAAAATTAAAATAATTAAAGATAATACAAAAAAAGAATTAATAAATAGTTTATTTAAATTATCTAATCAATTTTGTGATGAATTATATAAAAATGTTTCATATATTGACACAGATGGAAGATATAAAGAATTGGTAGATAGTTATAGATTTACAATTAAGGAGGGGTAAAATGAATTATATTGAAACAAAGGATTTAACAAAACAATATTTATTAGCAAGAATACCATTTATAGCAATTAATTCCATTGAGAAAAAAAGAGTTGAAAGAATGTTTTTAGAATTATCTAAAGAAATGAATATACCAATATATTTTTATTCAATGTCAAAAGGGTTATTTGAAATAACAAGTGGTAAAGTTTTAAATGAAACAAAGACAACAACAGGGGTATTAGATTATATTGGAGAACAATTAAAAATTAAAGATAATCATATCTTTGTATTATCTGATATAACAGATATAGAAAGTGAAAGTGTTATATCAAGATTTTTGAATGATATTGTCACATTAGCAGAAGAACATAGCAGTAGCATAGTAATTGTTCATTCTGGAGATACGATATGGTCTAATTTAAAAAGATTAGGAATGTCATTAGAATTACCACTACCTACTGAAGAAGAATTATATGAAATAATTAAAAAAAGTATTTTACCTTATAAAAGTCAAATACAATTAGAATGGAATGAAGAAAATTTTAAAGAAGCAGCTACTACTTTATCAGGCTTAAGTGAAATAGAAGTTAAAAATGTAATATCATCACTTATAGCAACCGGATCAATAACACAAGAAGACCTAATTGATTTAAAATATACTAAAGACAGTATGTTTAGCAATATTAGTGGACTTGAAAAAATCGAAGTAGATAAGAACACATCCATTGGAGGATTAGATAATTTAAAAGAATGGCTAACAGAAAAGAAAAAACTTATGTCTCCTTCAAAAAGAGAAGAAATGAAAAAAAGAGGAATAAAACCTCCACGTGGACTTTTAATCGTAGGAGTACCAGGATGTGGTAAAAGTTTATGTGCTAAAGCTATTTCACATATGTGGCAATTACCACTATACCTTCTTGATTTTGCAACAGTACAAGGACAATATGTAGGACAAAGTGAAAGACAATTAAAAGAAGCATTAGAAGCTGCTGAATCTGTCTCTCCTTGCATATTATGGATAGATGAAATAGAAAAAGGTTTATCAGGAGGAACTGATTCCAATGGAGTTACTAATAGAATGATTGGTCAATTTCTATTTTGGCTCCAAGAATGTCAAAAAGAAGTATTTGTCGTAGCAACTGCTAATGATGTTACAAGTCTACCAGCCGAACTATTACGTAAAGGAAGATTTGATGAGATGTTCTTCGTAGATTTACCGACTAAAAATGAAAGAGCAGAAATAATTTCACTATATTCACAAAAATACTTAAAAGTAAAGTTAGCAGATAGTTTTATGAATAAAATTCTAGAAGTTTCTGCGGGATTTTCTGGAGCTGACTTAGAATCTGTTATTCGTGATATAGCCTATAAATTGGTTGCAGAAAATATACCATTGACAGAAGAGTTATTTATTAATAGTTTTCTAAATACTAAATCATTAATGAAAACAAATCCAGAAAAAATAGAAAAAATTAGAGCATGGGGAAAAGAAAGAGCTGTTTGGGCAGGAAAAGATATTTAGTAAATTTATTGATGTCACAAAGACATCAATTTTTACATTAGAAATAAATTAATTATAAAAGAATATTAAATAAATTGACAAAAAATGTGCAATGATATAAAATTATAATAAGAGGTGGTTGGTAATGATAAGTTACAATAATGGAGAAGTAGTACAAAGCCTAAGACAATATGAAATGTTTGCAAATAGTTTAAAACTAATATCTTCTAATGAAGAAAAGAAAATGGTTATTAATCAATTAAATAAACTATTAGCAAAAATAATTAAAGAGTCTAACGTGGTATATGAAGAAGAATATAACAAACTATATGAACGTGAAATAGAATTTATTGATGAGGAAAGAACAAGACTAACTTTACTAGTAGAATTAATTAATCAAAGAATTTCCTATGTCGATAAACTATGTCAAAAACATTATCAATTAACTTATGAAAATATAGAACTTCCACCAATACGTGGAAAAGATGAATTAGAAGAATTACAAAATAGAATAAAAATAATTGATAAATATAGTAAAAACATAAAAACATGTCACGAGTTAGAACTAGAAATTGAAAACATGGAAAGTAAATTATCGTTAGCTAAAGAAAAAATAAATGTTAATGATTCATTAAATCAAGAACTAGAACATAAATTAATAGAATTATTACATAATACTTTTAGTGAATTATCATTAGATCTACTTATTGATGAACAAAGTAACATAGAAGATAATTTTTATGAATGTGAAAATCTCTACTCAATAGCTAAAAAGAATTTAGAAAAATCAAGAATAAAAAATCCTGAAATGATTAATGAATGTCAAGAAATGTTAAATGAAATAGAAGAAGAATATAAAGAATATAATAATAAAATGTGTATTTTAGGTCTTATAGAAATCTATGATAGAAAAGTAGATACTTATGATGAATTATTAACAAAAAGAAATAAGATAAAAGAATTAATGAATGGTGTTACAAATAAAGAATTCTTAAATAGAGTAGAGACAGAAATAAATAAACAATATTCTTCAATAATAAAAGAAGAACAAGATATTAATACTTATAATGAATTACTAAAAAGAGTGGAAGAAATAAAAAAAGAAATTAATGATATAAAAGAAGAAAATAATAGTGAAGAATTTCAACAAGTATTAAAACCTTTACTTGATAATGAAAGAAAAAGACAAGAAAGAATATTAAAAGAACAAAGATTAAAAGAAGAGGAAGAAAGACAAAAAAGACTAGAAATAGAAAGAAAAAGACAAGAAGAAATATCTAAAAAGCAACGTTTAATTGAAGAAACAAGAAAAAAAGAAATGGAAAAAAGAACAAAGAAACTCTTAGAAGAACAACAAAAGTCTATTTTAAATAAAAAGAATAGTTATAATTTTGAAACTATGAAAGATATTTCTCTAAATAAAGAAAAAGAAAATATAGAACCAATAAAACCTAATGATGAAGAAACTTTTTCAAATAATATAAATGAAACAGATATGTCTTCTTTTAAAAATAAATATGATATTGAAAAAGAACTATTCGACGAATTTAATGGTCAACAATTTATGAATAAAGAAGAGAATAATATAGAAGAACTACCTAAAAAAGATAAATTACCTTTAGGAAATTTTGATGATTATGCTAAAAAATTTGATGAAGGAAATGTAGATAAAAGCGAGTTTGATGAATTATTTTCAGATAACTTCTTTCCAACAATACCAAATGAATAACAATATAGAATAAAAAGGGGAGGAAAAGTATGTATGATATATCTAAAATGACTAATATTACTAGATTGTATCAGATTTACTTAATGACATATGATACCTTAAGAGCTCAATCTAAGTCAAAATTAGGAATAGAACAAGATACTTTGAAAAAATTAAAAGAGATATCTCTACAAATCTATACATTAATTCTTGATCAAACATACTCTTCTATCCAAGAATTAAAGAATTATGGTGATGTGTACGATATATATCAAATTTCTAGTAGGCTAGATAAAATGGTATCTGTAATAGAAAATCTATTTGAGACTAAGAATAAATTAACTCATAAATATGGTGAATTTTCTATAATACCATTAGTATTAGAAAATAATAAAGATAATATCAGTGAAGAAAAATTATCTATATTAACAAAAAGAAGAGATATTTTTGATACTTATATAAAAAATGAAGGATTTTTAAAAAAATTAAAAGAAGAAATTATAAAATTAAATGAAGAACTTGGTAATTTAAGTAATAAACAAGATGAAATTAACTCAATATTTACTAAATATGAAAAAGAATTGCAACGCTTTATTCAAATTAGCGATGATTTTATTGAATTGTGCAAAGATAATAGTATAGATATAAAACAATTACAAAGTTATAATGATATCGAATTTAATGCATATTATGATAACATTTGTTCTTCTGATAAAGATGCTACTGAAAAATATAACGTCATGTTATCTATACCAGTTAATAATGACTATTCAGATATTCACTATGAAGTAAAACACGAAATGGAAGAAGCTAAATTAAGAAGAAGTCTTATTGAAATTGTTAAAGAGATTAATGGGACATATTCTAATTATGAAGAATTAATAAAGAAAAGAGAAAAGATAAATAAATATTTAAAAAATATTGAGAATAAAGAATTAATTTCTCAATTAAAATTGCTTATAGATAGACAAATAAGAAGTATACAAAGTTATCATCAAGTAGAATTATCCATCTTAAATATTAAAGATGATGTTAGTGAAAAACAAACATTAGTAGATAGACTAACTAGTGATAATGAAAATTTAAAAAAAGATATAGAATATATATTATCCTTACCAAGTATAGATTACGTTATTGATAAAACAAAATCTTCTACTAACAATATGGTTATAGGCATAAGTGATAGTTTTATTACTTATACAAAAGATAGAGTAAAAAATGTACTATTATATGTATATAATGAGTTAAATAAAGAAAATAATAGTATTATAAAGAATTCTATAGATAATTATTTTAATGAAAAGAATAAGGAAGAAAATATTAAATATAGTTCTAATGAAATTATAGATATAAAAAATGGCTATATAGTTTATTCTTATGATAGAGTTATTGATATACTAAGAAAAATATTAAATAGTATGAATAAAAATACCATAGAAGTAGATAATACAAAAGAAACTCATACTTTGATAGAAAATAATAGTAATATTGAAAAGCAAGATGATATTGAAGTTGATATTTCTAAAGAAAATATTTTTCTAGATGACTTAAAAAAAGATGACAATAAAGATAATACTTTAGAAGATAGTAATAATAGTATATTAGATATAACAAAAGAAAATAATGAATCTAGTAATACAATAACAGAAAATATTGTTCAAGAAGAAAACAATAAAGATAATTATGAATTTCCTAATATTGATTTAGATAATAAAAAAGATGATGTAATATTATCATCTGATAAAACAATAGATAATGAAGGATTTTGGCCAGTTAAAGATATAGATATATCTGTATTAGGAATAGATAATTTAGAATAAAGGAGGAATAATGAAAATAGAAATTAATAAAATTATAACACTAGGTAATCAAGAAAAATATTTAGTCATTGATAAAGTTGTTCACAATGATATTGAGTATTACTATGTTGCTGAAGTTAATGAAGATGAAACAAATATTAAAGATAACTATAAAATAGTTGAAGCTTCATACAAAGATAATAATATTTATCTTGATGAAGTTCTAGGAGAAGATAAACTTAAGACTATATTACCTTTATTTATAAAAGAATAATATTAAAAGACCCAAATTACTAATTTGAGTCTTTAATCTTATTATAAACCTCTTCAATATCCATATCTAACATATCATTATATACAGGAATTAAATGCACATGATAATGTTTAATTTCTTGACATATTCCATTGTTTTGTACAATACGAATTCCATCAGGACCTAGTTTTGACATCAATAAATTATATACATATTTAGTAGCATCATTAATACTAGACAAATATTTACTATCAATATCAGAAATATCTTTAAAGTGTTTTTTAGGTATTATTAAAGTATGTCCAGAACTTAAAGGATTAATATCCAAGAAACATAATACCATATCATTTTCATATATCTTATATGAAGAAATCTCATTATTTATTATTTTACAAAAAATACAATCCATTTTTATCACCAAATATATCGTAACAAATAATTTACAAAATGTCTATAAAAATAAATATAAATACTTGATTTTTATCATGCAAAATGATATCATTTTATTATAGTAAAAAGGAGATGTTAATAATGAATGATAAAGGAAAAGGGATTTTCTATGGTGTAGTAGCCGTAGCAACATTAATCGTAGCCATAGTTGGAGCAACATTAGCATATTTCTCAATCATGGTTAATAGTGAGAACAATGCCGTAGGATTATCTTCAGATATTGTAAGTATAAGTTATTCAGATGGACAATATCTTATTAATCCAGCAGCTAAATTAATACCTGCTACCAATGAAGTTGTAAAAAAAGCTTACGAAAGAGTTACTGTATTTGATAAAGATAATGATGAGGATACAACAAATAAATGTATAGATGATAATGGTAAAGAAGTATGCTCAGTGTACAGATTTACTGTTTCAAATGATGGCGAAGATAGAGATATAACTGCTTCAATTAAAGTAGGACTAAATGAATTTACTAACTTAAGATATATGGTTTATGAAGTTACTACAGTAGATGGAAATACCGTGAAAACTAATGTTTTTGACGAAATAACAGGGGAAGATAAAAGTTACGCTCTTCCACTAACAACAGATGAAAGTTCTTCATTATTTGGTTATACACAAAGTGGAGAAGAAACAGTTTATAAAACAAAAACTTTAGCAACAAGTTCCCCAAGAACATTTGAAGTTGTTATATATTTAAATGAAACAAATAGTTCACAAAATGATGAACAAGGAAAGAATTTCTATGGAACACTATATGTATCATTTAATACAAGTGGTTCCGATAAAATTACTGGTCATATCGATTAATAGCAAGCAAAATGCTTGCTTTTTTAGTGCCTTTAGTGTATCATTATAATAGGTGAATAATCATGACATATAGTACAAAAAATAAAGGTAAAAAAATTAATATTATAATACTTATAATAACATTAGTAGTAATGATTATAGGTTCTTCTTTTGCTTATTATTCCCTAGTTTCAAGCCAAAAAAAAGAAGGAACCAAACTATATACAGGTAAATTAGAAATAAATTATATTGATGGAGTATATATTAATAATCCTAAATTAGTACCTATGTCAGAACCAGATTATGATACTTATAAAAATGTTTATAGAAACAACTTTACAATTACAAGTTCAGGAACTTTAAATCAAACTATTTCTATAGATCTAGAGACAACCCAAAATGATTTTCCAGATGGAACAATTAAGTATATTTTATATAATTCTCGTGGAGACAAAATAGCCAAAGGAAACGTAGCAAGTATTAATAATAAAACTAATCTTGTTAGTAATTTGTATCTAGCATATAATGGAAGTGCTAAATATACATTAATGTTGTGGTATAATGATACAGGATATAATCAAAATAATGAGATGGGATATAAAATGTATGGAAAAATAAATGTATATTCAAGACAAGTAAAATATTAATTAGAAAGGACGTTATTTATATGAAAAAGTTACCTATAAAACAAATATATTTACTTTTAATTATTGTCGTTGGTATAGTATCTCTATCAGTATATTCTACTTATGCCTTATTTACATATGATAAAGAAACAGGTAAAGTAGTACATATCGGAACACCAAATAATTTACTAATACATACATCAATAAACGAATATAGAAGAATTAGTATTCCAAGTGATACTGAATACAAAGTTGATATTGATATAAATAATCCCAAAGATATACCACTATGTTATAGCGTTTGGTATAATGATTTTGATAAAAATATAACTGTTTTAAAAGACGAACATAGCATTACTAATGGTATAATAGAAAGTAAAAATATACTAAGAACTAGTTTAATAATAATAAATGATAGTGAAGAATCAATAGATGTTAATCTTGGAATTGCTACCAGTGAATATAATAATACTTGCTCACTAGATTTACCAAGCAATAAAAAAATAATTACAGAAACTTACATTAATAATTATCTAGTAGATTATGTCAAGAATGCCATAAATAAAGAAGTAAAAAAAGATGCCAATTATGAAGTGATAAAAGATATAAAAATTCTAAATTTAAATGATAACTTAACTATAGCTAATAAATTTACTTTTAAAGATGGAATATTCACTTTAGAAGACTCTTACCAAACTACATTGACTATCTTCAATAACGATTTTACTAAAGAAAAAGATTATTATATATGTGAAAATAATGATCATTGCAATATATTATACAAAATAAAAGATATTGATAACGGATATACAATAGATAAATATATAGGATTCACAGAAAGCAATAATGGTATCTTAGAATACAATAATAATTATGTATACTATGGTGGTAATCCTGATAATTACATTTGCTTTAATGATGAAGACAATTGTGAATTATGGCGTATCATAGGTATATTTTACAATACTGATAAAAAGTATTATAATACTAAAATAATTAAAGATGACTATCTTTTAACTATGAATTATAAAGATTATTCTACTGATGATGATGAAAATACTATTTATAATGATTATAAAGATAGCAATATTGATAAAATTTTTAACAAATATTATTTAAATACTTCACTTAGTGAAGATAATATACTATCTAGTTCTCTAAGTGTTGATAGTATAAACAAAATAATACCATTTAAGTATAATTTAGATTATAACGATAATTTAGATGTAAAAGTAAATAATATATATACCTATAATGGTCAAAATAATTATATAACTAAGGTAGGACTAATGTCCTTTAGTGATTACTTATATGCAGGTTCATGTACTGATAAAAATGTAATTGAGTATAATGGATGTACTTCTAATAATTATTTATATAAAAATTCCTTAGAATATACTATGACTAGAGTAGATACAACACTTGATAAAGTATATGCAATAGGAATAGATAATTATACTGCTACAAGTACAGAAAAGTATAATGTAAGACCTGTATTATATCTAAAACCGAGAATAACAGTAGTTAAAGGAAATGGTACTATTAGTGATCCATATATAATTAAATAGTAATTAAACATAACAGTAAGGGTGATAAATATGAAAAAAGTAGTTTTGGTAGATGGTAATAATTTAATGTTTAGAAGTTATTTTGCTACATTGTATTCAGGAAGTACTCTAAGAAATAAAAAAGGCTTTCCTACAAATGCTATATATGGATTTGTAAATATGATAAATAAAATCATATCTGAAGAAAAACCAATGTATATAGCTGTAGCTTTTGATATAGGAAAAACATTTAGACATGAAAAATATGATTACTATAAAGGTAAAAGAGATAATACACCAGATGAATTAAAAGAACAATTTCCCATAGCTAAACAAATACTTACAGCAATGAATATAAAATACTTTGAATTACAAGGCTATGAAGCTGACGATATAATAGGAACGTTCAGTAAAAAATGTGAACAAGATGATGACTTTAAAGCCTTAATTGTAAGTAGTGATAAAGATTTACTTCAACTAATAACTGACCAAACTGAAGTAAAATTATTAAAAACAAAAGACTATATCCGTATGGATTATAAAGCATTTTACGATACTTATGGTATAGAACCAATTAAAATGATTGATTTAAAAGCATTAATGGGTGATGCATCAGATAATATACCAGGAGTTAAAGGAATAGGAGAAAAAACAGCTTTAAAATTATTAACAACTTATGGATCATTATCTTCTATATATGAACATATTGATGAAATAAAAGGTAGTGTTAAAGATAAATTAATTCAAGATAAAGATAATGCTTATATGAGTTATAATATAGCTACAATATATAAAGATGTACCACTTAATGTTGAATTAGAAGAACTTGCATATATTCCTAAAGATAAAAACGAATTATATAAAATATATAATGAATTAGAATTCTATTCACTTATAAAAGAATCTAATAACAAAGAAGAAAATAGTAATAATATAGAAAATATAAACTATATCAATAAAAGTAAACAAGAAATAAACGATGATATTATTTCTTTGTACATTGACTTAGATAACAATAACTACCATAATGCCAATATCCTAGGATTTGCTATATATAATAATTCTGTAAGTAGTTATATACCATATACTAAAGATACTGATTTATCTTTTTTAAACAAAAAAATATATACATACGATTATAAAAGATTATATGTATCGTTAAAAAAGAATAATCTAACCATTCCAACTTGTTTATTTGATACAATGATTGGAGCATATCTAGTTAATTACAATATTAAAGATGATATAAGTTATTTAGCAAAACAAATGGGATATGAAATAGATAATTCAAGTAAAGAAAATTCTGAAATAGATAAAGCAAAATTTGTATATGATACATATAACACACTAATGGATATGATGCAAAAAGAAAATGTTATGACTCTATATAACGATATAGAATTTCCGTTAGTAACTGTTCTTGCCAAAATGGAAATGAACGGTATTAAAGTAAAAAAAGAAGTTTTATTTGAAATGAAAGATGAAATACTTAAACGCATTGAAGAAGTTAGTCAAATTATTTATAATATGGCAGGAGTAGAATTTAATATTTCATCTCCTAAACAACTTGGAGATATCTTATTTGAAAAATTAGGACTACCACATGCCAAGAAAAATAAAACAGGATATTCTACAGATATCAGTGTTTTAGAAAAACTAAGAGATTATCCCATTGTGGAATATATAATAGAATATAGAACACTATATAAACTATATACAACATATATTGAAGGAATATTAAATTCTATTTCATCTGATGGAAAAATACATACCATATATACCCAAACTGTAGCAAGAACAGGAAGATTATCTTCAATAGAACCAAATTTACAAAATATACCAATTCGTTATGAATTAGGTAGATTAATAAGAAAAGCATTTGTTCCTTTGGATAACTCTATTTTAATGTCTTGTGACTATTCCCAAATAGAACTACGTGTCTTTGCTCATCTATCTAAAGTACCAGAACTTGTTATGGCTTTTGTTAATGATATGGACATTCACACAAAAACAGCTATGGATATTTTTCATGTCAAAGAAGAAGAGGTAACAAAAGATATGCGTAGAAAAGCCAAAGCAGTTAATTTTGGAATTCTATATGGAATAAGCAGTTATGGACTTAGTGAAGACTTAAATATTAAACCAAAAGAAGCCAAAGAATTTATTAATAAATATTTTGAAACATATCCAGGTGTAAAAGAATATATGGATAAAGAAATAGAAGAAGCTAAAAAAAATGGATATGTTAAAACTATTATGAATAGAAAAAGAATAATTGAAGAATTACATAGTACTAATCATGTTGTAAGAAGTATGGGAGAAAGAATGGCTTTAAATACCCCAATACAAGGAAGTAGTGCCGATATTTTAAAAATGGCTATGATAAAAATAGATAAATACTTTGAAGATAACAATATTAAAAGTACAATGTTATTACAAGTACATGATGAACTAATATTTAATGTTATAAAAGAAGAGGAAGAAGAGGTAAGAAAAATTGTTTCAAACATTATGGAAAACATTATTAAATTAGATGTTCCATTAAAAGTTTCTATAGAAGAAGGAAACAATTGGTATGAAGCAAAATAGATTATGAATAGAGTAAGTATTGCATTATTAAAAAGTTTTATTACAAATTTATTTTTATCTATTACAAAAATATTAATAGGAATAATAGGGTCATCACAAGTAATGATAGCAGATGGATTTAATTCATTATCTGATTTATCTACTGATATTATTGCCATATTAGGGAACTATATTTCAAGAAAACCTGCTGATAAAAAACATCCATATGGTTATGGACAAGCAGAATATTTGACAAATATTATTATAGGAATAGTTATAATTTTTATGTCTATAACTCTAATTATTAACGCTTTCTCAAGTAGTATTACAGTACCAAATAACATAGTAATGTATATATGTATCATAACAATTGTCGTAAAAGTAATAATAGCAAATTATCTAATGGATGAAGGATATAATTTAAAGAATGATATCTTAGTATCATCAGGTAAAGAAAGTATGATGAATGTCTTATCTTCTTTCTTTGCCCTAATTACCATTATATTAGCCTTATTTTCTAAAAAATATCCATTCCTTAAGTATGCTGACTTAATAGGAACAATAATAGTATCACTAATAATACTATATACAGGTATAAATATATTAATTGATAGTGTAGGTTCCATTTTAGGAAAACAAGAAGATGATAAAGAATATGTAGATAAAATAACAAAAATAATTTTAAAAGATGATAGAATAAAGAAAATTGATAAATTAAATATCATAAAATATGGTTCTTATTATCAAGTAGAATTAGTAGTATTAGTGTCTGATAAATTAAAACTTACAGATTCTTATAAAATACAAAAAGATTTAAGAAAAAGGTTGATAGGCAAAAGAAATAGAATTCATCACTTACAAATAGTAGTTAATCCATTTACAGGAGGATAAATATGCCAGAATTACCAGAAGTAGAAACAGTTAAAAATAGTTTAAAAAATTATGTACTAAATAGAAAAATATTAAAAGTAGATGTATTATATAAAGGTATTATAAATTATCCAAGTGTTAAGGAATTTATAGAAAAAATAACTAATCAAACAATACTAGATGTAAAAAGAAGAGGAAAATATTTAGTATTCGTCTTAGAAGATTATAATTTGATTTCTCATCTAAAAATGGAAGGAAAATACTTTATAAAAGATAAATATGAAATTACTAAACATGATCATGTTATATTTACCTTAGATAATAATAAATATTTAATATATAATGACACAAGAAAATTTGGTAAAATGTATCTAATTAATAAAGAATATGATAATAATTCACCATTAAATAAATTAGGATTAGAGCCATGGGATAAAGAACTTACCATTAGTTATTTAAAAGATAAACTAAATAGAAATATAGCTATTAAAACATTACTATTAGACCAAACTATTATCGTTGGTATTGGTAATATATATGCTGATGAAATTCTCTTTCTATCAAAAATAAATCCATTAAGAAAAGGTTATACTTTAACTAATTTAGAATTAGAAAATATTATTAAATACACCAAAGAAGTATTGGAAAAAGCAATATCTCAAGGAGGTACTACAATTAGAACATATTCCTCTGTAAATGGAATACATGGATTATTTCAACAAGAACTATTAGTACATGGAAAAACTAGTAATTGTCCAAATTGCCAAGAACAAATCCTAAAGATTAGAGTAGGGGGTCGTGGAACTTATTACTGTAATAATTGTCAGAAATAAGTTATTAAGTGTTGATTTTAACTATAAAAAAGTGTAGAATTAATTTGGGAGGTAAATATGAAGAAATCAGATTTTATACTTATTGGAATAGTTATCGTAGTTATAGTCATTGCTATATTTTCAACCAAAGGAACAAAATCTCTAGATATTGAGTATCCTATAAATTTATCTGGTGAAGTAGGATTAAATGAAATAACATACGCTGATTATAAAAATCTAGTAGATAGTAATGAACCATTCCTATTTATAATTGAAAGAGAAGGTTGCTACTATTGTGGTTTATATATGCCTATAGTAAAAGAGGTTGTAGAAGAGAAAAAAATACCTGTTTATTATGTAGATACAAATAATTTAACCTCTGAAGAAATGACAGAATTATCTACAACAAACAAATATTTAAAGAAAGATTCAGATTGGGGAACACCTACAACGCTTCTTATGCGTGGTGAAGATATATTAGACTCTATTGGTGGTTATGTAGAAAAAGAAGAATTTGTAAGTTTCCTAGAAGAAAAAGTAAAGATGGGTGATTAAAGTTGGCTATAAAAAGTGAAAGCTATAAAAAAGCATGTGAATTTAGAAAAAAATATCCTTTAACCATAGGTTGGAGAATAAAACAACATTGTAAAATAATTGATAGATACGTTGATGGAGATGAAAAAGTAGAATATGTATTCTATGGACAAAAGAATGAAAGTTCATTTGATTTTGTTAATACATATGTCATAGCTCTTACTAATAAAAGAATTGTATTAGGCACTAAAAGAGTTTTATTTGGACACTTTTTTAAATCAGTTATGCCAGATATGTATAACGACTCAACCGTTCATAGTGGATTAATATGGGGAAGAATAATTATTGATACTGTAAAAGAAAAAATTCTTTTAACCAATATAGATCCAAATGCTTTATCTGAAATAGAAGATCATATAACTGAAGGTATGGCAAAAATGAAATGTCAAAGTGCTATAGATTGTAAAAATCAAAACGAAGGTAGATGTTAAGAGAGTAATTATTTTACTCTTTTTTTATATAAATATACATATATAATTACTTGTACAATTGCACTTTATATAATGAATAATGAGTAATAATATAAAAATATTGATAAAATTTAAGGCATTTTGAAGAAAAATGTCTTTTTACATGGTATAATATAAAATGGAATTAAAACTATATCGGGGAGGTAATAAAATGATTGATAAAGTGTCTTTAAAAAAAATTATAACTGATTTTCAAAAATACTCAACTAATTTAATGACTACAAATTATGAGGAAAGCGATGTTAACTTTAGACGATTTAAAAAATTTATAGATGAAAATGAACTTGTAAATAATATAATTATGCAAAAAATAAGTGGAGTTACTATTAATTATGAAGATTATTTTTTATCACAAAATAATAGTTGGGGACAAGATTATTCAATTCCAACTGATGAATCTGAACATTTAAAAGCTATTTATGATTATATAAGGATGATAGAGAAGAATAACATTGCACTTTTAAATGTTGCTATACTCTATCATTGTGATAGTAGAAAGTATGTTGATATAATACATAATTTTAACGAAAAAATTATTTTACCATTAATCGATTATGTAAATGTAGAATTGAGTAAAAAATTATTAGAATATGATGAGTTTTATCCATTTATTAGTTTTTCTGGTAATAATTCCCCAGTTTTCTTTCAATCAACTGGAACCCAAAATGTAAAATATGAAACAAATGATACAGAATTATTTAACTTAGTATTAACTAAATTGGATTTATTAAGAGAAGAAGGTGTATCTAAAGAAGCCCTAAAGATATTGGAAGATGCATGTAAGAATAAAGATAAAAATAAAGTAATTAATTTTTTAAAGGATGTAGCATCTGGGACAATCAGTAGCTTAATAGCAACTGGGATTTTAGTTAAATTTGGAATTCAATAAAAGGTGGTGTAAAAGTGATTAAAGGAAGACCATTTGTAAAATGGGCAGGAGGAAAAAGACAAATAATTGATAAATTAAAGCAATATGTTCCAGATGATTTTAATACTTATTACGAACCATTTATAGGTGGTGGAGCATTGTTATTTGAACTATCACCTAAAAAAGCAGTTATTAATGATTCAAATAAAGAGCTTATTAATGTATATGAATGTATTAAAGATGAAAAAAAATTTGAAGCAATGTGTAGAGAATTAAATCATCATGAGACTGAACATTCAGAAGAGTATTATTATAAAATTAGAAATTTAGATAGAGATAAAAATAAATTCAATAAATTAGTTGATTATAAACGAGCGGCTCGTACTATTTACTTAAATAAGGCTTGTTATAATGGATTATATAGGGTTAATAGTAAAAACGAGTTTAATGTACCATTTGGTAAAAAAAACAAAGTAAATACATATGAAGGTCAAAATTTAGGTATAATATCTGGATACTTAAATTACAATGATGTAAAGTTATTATCAGTAGATTTTGAAGAAGCTGTAAAAGATGCTAAAAAAGGTGATTTTATTTATTTTGATCCACCTTACGATTCTGATACTTCGACATTCAATAGTTATACTGAAGATGGTTTTGGAAAAGAAGAACAAAAAAGACTTGCCAGAGTATTTAAAGAATTATCTGATAGAGGCTGTTATGTGATGTTATCTAATCATAATACAACTTTAATAAATGAATTGTATAAAGATTATAATATTCATGTGATAGAGGCAAAAAGAAATATTAATTCTAATGGAAAGAAAAGAGGTAAAGTAGAAGAAGTTATTATCACAAATTTTGAGAATAAAAAAGGATTTGAGTGATAAATGTAGTATAATATATATGAGGAGGTAGTATGTGTGAGTAAGAAATATTATTATGAAGATAAAGATTTTAAACTTATACAAGGTGATTCATTGAAAATACTTAAAGGTATTGAACCTAAAAGTATTGATATGATATTTGCAGACCCTCCTTATTTTTTGTCCAGTGATGGAATATCTTGTAGTGGCGGAAAAATGGTATCAGTAAATAAAGGTGATTGGGATAAGTCAATTAGTATAGAAGAAAAACATAAATTTAATAGAAAATGGATTAAATTATGTTATCAGATATTGAAAGATGATGGTACTATTTGGATTAGTGGAACAATGCATAATATTTATTCAATAGGTATGGCATTAGAACAAGAAGGATTTAAAATAATAAATAATATAACTTGGAAAAAATTAAATCCACCACCCAATATTAGTTGTAGATTTTTTGTTCATTCGACTGAAACAATTCTTTGGGCTAAAAAAGGTATTAAAACAGCAAAACATAAATTTAATTATTCTCTTATGAGAGATTTAAATGGTGGTAAACAAATGAAAGATGTCTGGGAGTCGTCTTTAACAAAACCAAGTGAGAAAAAATGTGGTAAACATCCAACACAAAAACCAATGGAAATATTAGAAAAAATAATATTAGCATCCACTAATGAAGGTGATTTAATCTTAGATCCGTTTAATGGCAGTGGTACAACTGGTATAGTTGCTACTAAATTAAATAGAAAATATATTGGTATTGAAAAAGAAAAAGAATTTTTAGATTTAACAATTAGAAGAAAGGAAAGTGATAATAATGACTAGAAATTTTAATGAATGGTTAAATAAATTTAAAACAAGTATATCAGATTATACTTATTATGTTGATTTTGAAAAAATATACAAAAACGTAGACAAAGTAAAAGTAGAACTTAATATTTTAAATTCCTTAATTGGTAGTAAAAATATTGAAGAAGAATTTCAAAATATATTAATTAAATACCCTGAAACTTTAGAGTGTATTCCATTATTACTTGCAGTTCGCTCAAGAGAAATCTTTGTTAAAGATGAAATAAACGAATACTTATTTAAGTTTGACAAAATGGTATATTCTATGAAAGATTATATTAGATTTATGGAAGAAAGTGGACTATTTGATTTATTGCAAAATCATATTATAAACAATTTGTATGATTATGTTTTAGGAATTGAAGTTGGTCTTGATTCTAATGGTAGAAAAAATCGTGGTGGACATTTAATGGAAAATCTAGTTGAATCATATATTATTAAAGCAGGTTATAAAAAAGATGTTAATTATTTTAAAGAAATGTATTTAAAAGATATAGAAAAAAAGTGGAATCTTGATTTAAGTGAAATGTCTGGAAATAATACATCAACTAAAAGATTTGATTTTGTAATCAAAACAGAAAATCAGGTTTATGTAATAGAAACCAACTTTTATTCTAGTGGTGGTTCTAAATTAAATGAAACTGCCAGAAGTTATAAGATGTTAGCACAAGAATCTAAAAAAGTTGATGGAGTAACTTTTATATGGTTTACTGATGGAACTGGTTGGAATAGTGCTAAAAAAAATCTAGAAGAAACATTTAATGAACTAGAAACGATGTATAATATTGATGATCTTGAAAAAGGAATATTAGAAAAATTATAAAAGTAATTTAATTATTCTATAAATTGTAATAAAGACTAAAAATTAGGGTATTTTTTGTGCTTTAATTAGAATATTTCTATAGACTCTTTATCTTCTTATCCTACTGTTTAATAATTTTATAAATTATGAATTCTTTTAGGATGATAGGCAAAACTTACTACAGTAAATAACCTGGCACCTATATTTTAAGAGATGTATCAAACCATATTATTTAATACAAGATTGATTTAAGATATTTCTAAAAATCAAAGCGAAGGTAGATGTTAGTATACAAGGAATAAAAATATTCCTTGTTTTTATATACACTTTTTTTAAAATTAAGAATACTCTATATTAGGAGTGATGAAATGTTTGATACTTATATAGTTAAAGAAGGAGATACAATAAAAAGTATTTCATCTAAATCTGGAATTTCCGAAGATATAATATATCAGCTAAATGGTTACTATGATACTTTAACTCCTGGCACTATTTTAGTTATTCCAAAAACAAGTAGTAAATATTTTAACTACTATACAATCAGTAAAGGAGATACCTTATACCAAATAGCTAAAAAATATAATATTAATCCTAGTCTATTAGCCCAAATTAATGGATTAAATGAAAATGATTATATATATCCAAACCAAACGATATTAGTACCTAAAGAAGGATCTAAATTATATATAACAGCAGAAGGAGATACTTTAAACGAAGTAGTAAAAGGATTAAATGCCGATATTAATAAATTATTAGAACAAAACAACAATATCTATTTACAAAAAGAACAATTAATTATTTATAATTATAAATAATATTTATTTAAAATAAAAAATATGGTAATATAATTATAGGTGATAAAATGATACTAAAGAAGCCATATGCTTTCTTAATTAAGCATTTTAGATTAATTCATATTATATTATCAACATTATTAATATATATAGCTTTTTCGTTTAATAAAGTACATAAGTATATAAAAGAACTAATATCAGGAATATCTAACAAATATGATGCTATTAATTATGTTAATAAAGGTTTGTTTATATTTATATTCTTAGTAATACTAATATCTATAGGAGTATATTACTTGATGAAATATAAAAAGAAACCCAAGACAATATACATAATTACTACTATTGGTTATCTTTTAATGGGAGTTTTACTTGCCTTTGTAAATGGCTACTTATCTTCATTATCAATGGAAGTTATCAATGCAAAAACCATCAGGTTTTATAGAGACACCCTTTCATTTACTATGTTATATCAATATATAATAATTATAATTATGATAATTAGAGGATTAGGATTTGATATAAAGAAGTTTAATTTTACAAAAGACATCCAAGAACTAAATATTGAAGATATTGATTCTGAAGAGGTAGAAGTAAATGTAAATATAGATACTAAAAATATTATAAGAGATATTAATAGGAGAAAGAGAGAATTAGGTTATTGGATAAAAGAAAATCTTCTTTTCAGTATAATTTTAATATCTGTAATATTAATTGGAGCATCATATCTATTATATAAAAATATTTTATTAAAAAATAGATTATACCCTATGAAAGAACCTTTTGGAACTAATAACATATATCAAATAGATAATAGTTATATATCTACAAAAGATGGTAATAATTATATTATAGTAAAATTTAATGTATATTCTAAAATAGGAAGAAATACTCTTAATTTAGATAAATTTAGTTTAAAAATAGGAAAAGAAACATATTATATAAATCAAAAGAAATGTTATTTGTATACTGATATAGGTCCTTGTTATCAAAAACAATATATTAATTCTAATACTTCTACTTATATTCTAGTATTTGAAGTAAATGATATAAATATAAATAAAACATACTTAATATACAGTGAAGATTTAGAAAATAAAACAAAAATAAAACTAAGACTAGAAGATTATATTTTAAAATCATAGGATACTATTAGACAAACTATTATGGTTTGTCTTTTTAAATTGTAAATACTTAGTTGAGATATAATTAACCATGTGTTATAATCAAACAAGAAGGTTTGGTGATAATATGAAAAAAGTTGTTATACTAGGTGGGGGAACAGGCCTATCTGCATTACTAAGAGGATTAAAACTATTTCCAATAGATATTACAGCTGTAGTAACAGTAGCTGATGATGGATCTTCAACAGGAAGACTTAGAAAAGAATTTAATATACCTGCTGTAGGAGATCTAAGAAAGGTATTGGTGTCACTTGCCGAAGTAGAACCCTTAGTAGAAGAACTTTTACAATATAGATTTGATACATATAGTGATTTAGATAAACATACTGTTGGTAATTTAATGTTAACAGCCCTATATAATATTACAGGTAGTTTAACTAAATCATTAGAATCTTTAAGTAAAATATTAAATATTAAAGGAAAAGTTTTACCATTTACAGAAGATAAACCAGTATTAGTAGCACATATGACAGATGGTACTATCGTAGAAGGTGAAGAAGAAATAACGTTAGCACATAAAAAAATAGATAAAATAAAATACAAAAATAAAATAAAAGTAACAGATGAAGTTCTAAATGCTATTGCTGAAGCTGATTTAATAATTATTGGAATAGGTAGTTTATATACAAGTATTATTCCTAATTTACTAACTAAAGAAGTTAAAAAAGCACTAATTAATGCCAAAGCTAAGAAAATGTATATATGTAATATAATGAGTCAACATGGTGAAACAGATGGATTTAAAGCAAGTGATTGTATTAAAGAAATAAATAAATATGTTTGCAAAGACTTTATAGATGTCGTCCTAACTAATTCCACAAAAATAAATAATGAAATATTAGATCGATATAAAGAAGAAATTAGTGAACCTATATTCGTAGATAAAGAAACTATAAAGAAAATGAACGTAGAATTAATTAATAAAGATTTACTTAATACCAAAGATAATCAAGCTAAACACGATTCATTAAAAACAGCTTTAGAAGTATTTTCTTACTTAACAAAAGGAGATTAATCATGAGCTTTTCTACTGAAATAAAAAATGAAGTAACAAAATTGGATTCTACTAAATTAGAACTTATTTCTGAGTTATCAGCCATTGTTAGAAATAGTGCCATAATAGAAGACTCTATTAAAATAACTATTGAAAATAATTCTGTAGCAAGAAGAATATTTAAGTTATTTAGAACAATTTATGACATAACACCAATTATTACCGTAAGAAATAGATATTTTAATAAAGGTATAAGTTATATATTAGAGATAAAAGAAAAAAATAATACTATTTTACAAGACTTATCAATATATGATGAAAATAATAATTATTTAAGTATACCAAGAGAATATATTATTAGTGATGAAGATGAATTAAGAGCATACTTAAGAGGACTATTTATATCCGTAGGTAGTTTAAATGATCCCAAAACAAGTCGTTATCATTTAGAATTTTTATTAGATACCAGTATGTATGCTAAATTTATTAGTAAATTACTAAATGAATATGATTTAAATAGTAAAATAATTAAAAGAGAAAAAAAATACATGGTATACATCAAAGAGGCAGAAAAAATAAGTGATTTCTTACGAATAATTAAAGCTTATAATGCCGTAATGTATTATGAAGATATAAGAATATATAGAGACCATAAAAATATGACTAATAGATTAAATAACTGTGAACAAGCTAATATGGATAAAATATTCTTCACAGCAAATAGTCAATTAAAAGACATAGAAAAATTACAGGAGTTAGATTTAATAGATGCACTAGATGATAAACTAAAACTAGTAATAGATTACAGATTAAAATATAAAGAAGCTAGTTTAGCAGAATTAAGTGAAATAATTAGTAAAGAAACAAATGATAAAATAACTAAGTCAGGATTAAATCATAGATTTAGAAAGATTAAAGAAATAATACATAATATAGAAAAAAATAATAATAAGTGATATAATAATTAAGAGAGGTAAATTATGAGTTTTTATGAAGAATTAAAAGAAAGAGGATTAATAAAAGATGTAGCTGGTGATGAAGAAGTCATAAAAGACTTATTAGATAATCATAGTATATCTTTCTATTGGGGAACAGACCCAACATCAGATAGCCTACATATTGGACATTATTCTTCTTTAGTAACTGCTAAAAGATTATTTTTACATGGTCATAAACCTATTCTTTTAGTAGGGGGAGCCACAGGATTAATTGGAGATCCAAAACCAAGTGCAGAAAGAGAAATAATAGATAAAGACGTCCTAAATAAAAATTTACAAGGAATAAAAAAACAAGTTGCTGAAATATTTGACAATAAAGCTTTAGTAGTTAATAACTATGATTGGATAAAAGACTTTGACTACATAACTTTCTTAAGAGATGTAGGAAAATATATAAATATTAATTATATGTTAGATAAAGATATTATAAGAAGAAGATTAGAAACAGGAATAACTTATGCCGAATTTTCTTATACACTAATTCAAGGCTATGACTTCTTACATCTATTCAATAACTATAATTGTATAATGCAGGTAGAAGGTAGCGATCAATGGGGAAATATAACTACAGGAATAGATTTAATAAAGAAAATTACTGGTCGTGACGCTTATGCTTTTACTATGCCACTTGTCCTAGATAAAACAGGTAAAAAATTTGGTAAAAGCGAAGGAAATGCTTTATGGTTAGATAAAAATAAAACATCTAGTTACAAAATATATCAATACTTAATTAATTCAGATGATGACCTAGTAGAATCTTACTTAAAAATATTTACATTTCTATCTTTAGAAGAAATAAAAGAAATAATGGAAAAACATCAAAAAGAGCCACACTTAAGATTAGCCCAAAAAACATTAGCTATGGAAGTAGTAAGAGATTTAAGAGGAGAAGAAGAATTAACTAAGGCAATTAATTTATCAGAAGTCTTATTTACAAATAAATTCAAAGAACTAACAAGTGAGGATATTAAAGAAGTATTTTCTGATATGGAAATAATTAATGTAAAATTGGGTACTAATATATTAGATTTATTAGTAGAACTAAAAGCATCATCTTCAAAAAGAGAAGCCAAAGAATTTGTTTTAAATAATGCTATATTACTTAACGGGGATAAAATAAATGATATAAATTATATTGTAGATAATAATTCATTTATAGATAATACATATATTGTAATAAAAAGAGGCAAAAAGAATTACTATATAGGTAAAAAAGAAATATAAAAGGAGTTTTAAAATGTTTAGTAAAAGAAGAGATGCCAAGTTAATTAAAGGTAAAAATATAGGATTCGATAGATTTTTATATTATTTAAAGCCTAGAAGAAGTGATAGTGAAGTATATATTTCAAGAGAAATAGATGTAACTAATTTAAAAAAATATATAGATTTAAAGAAAGAAAGTGGAGAAAAAATAACTTATTTTCATGCCTTTTCTACAGCAATAGCTAAAGTTATATATAATAGACCATACTTAAATAGATTTATAATAAAAGGAAATAAGTATGAAAGAAATGAAGTTAAATTATCTTTTGTAGCTAAAACAGATTTTACAGATGATTCTAATGAATTTATGAATGTTGTCACAGTAGACAAGGAAGATAATTTAAATACTATAAGTAAAAAAATAACTGGTGATGTTGAAAAAATCAGAAGTAATAAAGGAAATAGTGCTGATAATTTGGTTATCACTCTAGGTAAACTACCTAAATGGCTTTTTGCTTTTATTGTATGGTTTATTAAAAGATTAGATAATAATGATTTATTACCAAGTTCACTAACTAATAATAGTTTATATCATAGTACTATTATATTATCTAATCTTGGTAGTATTCATTGTGGTGCCATATATCATAACTTGACTAACTTTGGAACTAATTCCATATTAGCAACAATGGGTGAAGTTAAAGAAGTAGCAAAAGTAATAGATGGAAAAATAGAAAAAAGATGGGTTTGTGACTTTGGAATTACTCTAGATGAAAGAATAGCTGATGGTGTATACTATGCAAAAGCAGTTAATTTATTGGAGTATATATTAGACAATCCAAAAATGTTAGAAGGTGAAATAAATGATAAAATCAATATGGAATAATATAACAAAAAGAGTAAATGGTTTAATTGATAAAATAAGACATAAAGAACCATGGTATAAGTATTATGGTAATAATCCTAGAAAGATTAATTATCCTACAATGACACTTTACGAAACAATTGAAAAAACAGCCGAATCATATCCATACTATGATGCTTTTATGTACTATGGAAAGAAAATAACATATAAAGAATTCATAATAAGAATCAAAAAAATGGCAAGTTCATTACTCGAAGAAGGAATAAAAGAAGGCGATGTTATAACCATATGTATGCCAAACACTCCTTCAGCTATATGTATGTTTTATGCCGTAAATATGGTTGGTGCTGTTGCCAGCATGATTCACCCTCTATCAAGTGAAAAAGAAATAGAATTGTATTTAAACACATCAAATAGCAAATATATCATGACAATAGACTTAGTATATGACAAAATAATTAAAATAATAGATAATACTAATGTATCAAAGATAATAGTAAGTTCTGTAAGTGATGATATGGATAATGCTAAGCATGCTATATATTGGTTCATGTCTGGAAGAAAAACTAAAATAGCTAAAAACAATAAAGCAATATTATTAAAAGATTTCTTAAAAAAGGGTATATATTATAAAGATTTAAAACCAGTAAAAAGAAAAAATGATGATGACGCTGTTATACTTTATAGTGGAGGAACAACAGGAAATCCTAAAGGAATAGTTCTAACAAACCTAAATTTTAATGCCTTAGCAATGCAAGCTCACATTATGACAGAAGCCAAAGCAGGAGAAACTATATTGTCAATAATGCCAATATTCCATGGTTTTGGATTAGGTGTTAGCGTACATACTCCATTGTATATAGGTATGACTTGCATCTTTGTTCCAGATTTTAGTCCAAAAAAATTTGACAATTTAATAAGAAAATATCATCCAAATTTCATAACAGGTGTTCCAACTTTATATGAAGGACTTTTAAAAAATAGATTCAAACCAAAAGAATTATCATGTATTAAGGTGGCTATTTCGGGAGGAGATACATTATCTGTTGAATTAAAAAATAGAGTAGATGAATTTTTTAAAAATCATGGTTCTAAAGCTGAACTTAGAAGTGGTTATGGATTAACAGAGAGTACAGCAGCTGTTTGTTTAACACCTACAAAATATTATAAACCAAATATTATAGGTATGCCTTTTCCTGATATGACTATTAAAATTGTTCAAATAGGTACAACAGAAGAAGTTAATGTCATGGAAGAAGGAGAAATATGTGTCAATGGGCCAACAGTAATGAAAAAATACTTAAATAATGAAAATGAAACTAAAACAACACTAATTAAACACAATGATGGAAAATATTGGTTACATACTGGAGACATAGGATATATGGATACAGAAGGATTTGTTTATTTTAAACAAAGACTAAAAAGATTAATAATATCTTCAGGATATAATATATATCCAAGTTATGTTGAGGAAATAATATGCCGACATCCTAGGGTAGAAAGTTGTGTTGTCATAGGTATACCTCATGAATATAAAAAACAAGTAGTTAAAGCTTATATTGTTTTAAATGGCGATAAAAAAGCTGATAAAAGTACTAAAAAAAGTATTAAAAAATATTGTGAAGACAACTTAGCAAAATATTCATGGCCATATGAATATGAATATCGTGATAGCTTACCAACAACATTGGTAGGAAAAGTTGCCTATAAAAAACTAGAAGAGGAGAATAGTGATAAATAATATGATTATAATGGATGGTAGAAAAATAAAAGAAAATATCTTAAATAATCTAAAAATAGAGATAGATAAATTAAAGTTAAAACCATCATTAACCGTTATCCAAGTAGGAAATGATGAAGCAAGTAATATATATGTAAGACAAAAAAAAAATATGGCATCTTTCCTTGGATATACTTTTAATCATATTAGTTTAGAAGAAAATATAACAGAAGAAGAACTATTAGATTTAATAGACAAGTTGAATAAAGATAAAACAATTAATGGAATACTTGTTCAAATGCCTCTTCCTAAACATATAGATGAAGCAAGAATACAAAATAAAATTAATGAATATAAAGATGTAGATGGATTAACAGATATAAATTCTGGTAGATTGTTTCATAATAAAGAATGTTTATTACCATGTACACCATACGGAATTATGGAATTGTTAGATTACTATAATATAAATGTAGAAGGTAAGAATGTAACTATTATAGGAAAAAGTAATTTAGTAGGTAAACCACTATCTATGCTTATGCTAAATAAAGGTGCTACTGTAACTATATGTCATTCCAAAACAAAAAATATAAGTGAACTTACAAAAAATGCTGATATTTTAGTGGTAGCTGTAGGAAAAAGAAATTTAGTAAATGCCAACATGGTAAAAGACAATGCCATAGTTATAGATGTAGGAATTAATAGAGATGAAAATAACCATATGTGTGGAGACGTTGATTTTGAAAATGTTAAAAACAAAACATCATACATTACTCCCGTTCCATATGGAGTAGGTCAATTAACCGTAGCTATGTTAGGAGTAAATGTATATAAAGCATATATGATGCAAAATAATTAAGGGGCTTCCCCTTTTTTTTTAACATAAGTTTACTAATGAAGAAATTTGTGTTAATATAGTTAGCAACATTTAAAAAAGGAGAAAATATGAAAAATTTAAGTATTCAACAAATAAATGAAATATATAAAGAATTAGCATATACAATTATGGCAGAAAAAGAGTTTTTAAAAATAGTTAAAAATATAACAGAAAAAGAAAAAGACCCATCAATAATTATAGAAAAAATAAGAGAATATATTTTGAAAATAATAGATAAAGATTCAAATATATTAGAAATATTAAATGAAATTATAAATACTAAATTTAAAAATACAAATGAATATAATACTGCACTAAAAGCTCTTGAATACATATGTGATTTGCTAAATAAATATAATATAAACTTAGAAGTTGAAACTATTAATAGTTTATTAACATCAAATGAAACTTTTAATACTATAGTAAGTACTATAGTAAATAAAAATTTACAAGCTATAAAGAAAGGCAATATATCCACACTATTTAAAAGAGAAGAAATAAATGAAATTATAGAAATATATTGTATTATAAATGAAATAGAAGAAGAAAAAGTTCTATTAGAAAATATTCCTAATTCACTAACACAATATATAAAGGAAATAATACAAATACCATTACTTACTAAAGAAGAAGAAATATCCCTATTAGAAAGAGCAAAAAAAGGTGATGAAGAAGCTAAAAATAAACTTATCGAAGCCAATCAAAGATTAGTAATTCATGTAGCACAAAAATATCAAAATAGTATAACAAATATGGAATTAGGAGATCTAATACAAGAAGGAAATTTCGGACTTAAAAAAGCAATAGAAAGATTTGATTTAGATAAAGAATGCAAATTTTCAACATATGCCTATTGGTGGATAAGACAAAAAATAACAAGAGCAATTTCTAATAAAGAAAGAATCATTAGATTACCTGTATATCTAGTTGAAAAGATAAAGGATTTACATAATGCAATATATAAATTAACAGTAAAACTAAATAGAGAGCCAACAGAAGAAGAAATAGCAAGAGAAATGAATTTATCTATTGATGGAGTAAGAAAAATTAAAAAATATGCTCAAGATTCAATGTCATTAGATATAACAGTTGGAGAAGATGGTAGTGCTTGCATCGGAGATTTTATTGAAGATGGAAAAAGTAATATAGAAGATGAAGCTATTAATAATAAGAAAAGAGAGAAAATATTTGAATATTTAAATAAATTATCTGAAAGATATAGAGAAGTCATAATGATGAGATATGGCTTTGAAGGAGAGCCAAAAACATTTCAAGAAATTGGTAAATCACTTGGAATTACTAGACAAAGAGCTGAACAAATAGAAAAATCAGCAAGAAGAGCACTATTATTAATGATAAGAAGAGCTGGTCATGAAGATTTTATATCAGAAGGTTATAGTTACATACGTTAAAAAATAATGCTACAATTAGTAGTGTTATTTTCTTTTAACTATTTGTAAAAATATAGTAAATGTATCTTTACAAAATTAAAAAAGTTATATTATAATTATATTAAGGTGAGAATATGAAAAAACAATCTATACTTAATCTTAATATCTCATCAATAAATGATATAACTAAGATAGAAGAAAGTTGTAAATATATTGATTTAGATCTTACTAATTATAGTAGTGAAGTTATAAATTATTTCTTAAAAAACGGAAGTAATTATATGTATAGTGAAATAATAAATAACAAGAAAGGTTATGTATATGTTGACTATGAAATATTTGCAAGAGGAGAACACATCATAGATTTAATATATCAAAATATGCCTCAAAATCTTAATGAACTAGCCAAAGCAAAATATTTATATATTTCCCTAGGTAGTCTAGTAGGATATGATATAAATACAGATATAGAAAAAAATGATGATTATTCATATTCCTTTCAAAGTACTACTGATAGTATCTGGGGAACTCTTTCAAAAGGAAAATGTAGCAATATAAGTATTGTAAAAATATACTATTATTTATGTAAAATTTCTAACATTAATTGTGAAATAATAAAATCAAAAAATGATTACTATAATAAAATAATTATTAATAATACAACATTAATTATAGATTTATATAAAGATATTCCATATATACAAAGTAAGTTTAAAACAAAATATTTTTCTAACTATAATGATGATATAGAATTAGATAAAACAATCGGATATATTAAAAATAATTATTGTGAAGTATTAATTGATGAATCATTAAAAGAACTTAATTTCAATAAAGAAAATATTTTGCCTAGCATATTGAATAAAACACAAAATATTATGGATATAGCTAACATCGAACCATCTTGCTTATCTATTATATATAATTTAATATTTACTAAATATTGTCCAGACTATAATATAAGTATTAATAATTTATACTTAAATGATATTTATAATAAACATGATCATTTTATATTAATAAGTCATGATAAACTACATTATAGTTATAATTATAAAACAAAAAATTTCATACAAATGGATTATAACAATATAATTAATAATATAGAAAAAGGTAGAATAGGAATATACCTTAATGAAAAAATTCCTAATATAAATGAAAGAAGTGATTAAATTTGGATCCCTCGGTTATAATCTACATAATAATTTTACTCCTATTAATTGGAGTATCTGCAATATGTTCAGCAGCAGAAACAGCATTTTCAAGTGCTAATATTATAAGAATAAAATCATTAGCCAAGAAAAAAGATAAAAGAGCCAAAAAAGCTTATAAACTAATAAAATACTACTCTAAAACACTAACTACTATTTTAGTATTTAATAATATAGTTAATATATTATCTACATCTTTAGCAACGTATATATTTACAAAGTATTTAGGAGGAAGCGGTGTTATATATGCCACAATAATAATGACCATTCTAATACTTATTTTTGGAGAAATAATTCCCAAAATATTAGCCAAAGAATACTCTGAAGAATTTGCTTATTTTATAGCACCAATATTTAGTGTATTAATAATTATTTTAACACCTATTACTAAACTAGTAAGTTTACTCGAAAATAAACTAAAAGGCAAAAAGAAAAACATAACTGCTACAGAAGATGAACTTATAGAAATAATTCAAACAGTAGAATTAGAAGGAGTATTAAATCAAGTTGAAAGTGAATTAATTCAAAATGCTTTAGAATTTGATGACAAAAGAATTAAAGATGTCATGGTTGATAAAAAAGATGTAATATTTCTATATGACACAGATAGCAGTGAACGTATAAAGCAATTAATAATCAATCAAAAATATTCAAGAATACCCGTTGTATGTAGACGTACAGGACGAGTACTAGGTATCATTCATGAAGGAGATTTAATTGATGATATCTTACAAGGAAAAGAAATATCAATTAATACATTATTAAAAGATGCTATATATGTAAATAAAAATAGAAAATTAGCTTATGCACTAGAAAAAATTCAAAAAAGTAGAATGCATATGGCTATAGTAATAGATAATAATGAAGATCATAATTTCTTAGGAATTGTAACTCTTGAAGATATATTAGAGGAATTAGTAGGTGAAATATATGATGAATATGATGACCTTCCTACAAATGTTTTAGAAATAGGCCTACATACATTTCAAATAAATCCTAATATAGAAATAAAAACATTTTTTAATAAATATCTAGAAAATACCAACTTACCAAATACTAAAGCCAAAACATTTACAGGTTGGATACAAGAACTATCAAATGGAAGACCCAAAAAAAATCAAGAATTTAATTATGAAAATATAAAAATAACAATATTATCTTTAGATGGAAAAATACCTACAAAACTAGAGGTAACATTCACATCTAATTATGAAGATGATAATGATTTGTTATAAGAAAATATGAGATAGACAGAAATGCCTATCTCTTTTATTATAAAATAAGCCAAATGTTAATTATTGCTAAAATTTAATTCACATTAGCCCAAATTTTTATCAAATAAAAGTAATTCACAAAATAAAATAAAATAATATTATTGAAAGGACCAAAGTAAGGAGTGATATGCCAAAAAAAATTATAATATTTTTAATTATTTTAATACTTTTCATATCTAAAGTATATGCAGAAGATACTTATCGAGAAATAAAAGATTATGAAATAAGATATCGTTTTTATAAAGAAATAAATAATAATGATAGTATTTATTATCCCAAAGGAGAAAAATTAAATGGATATACAGAAGAAGAAAATAACTTAAAATATGGAGAGTATAGTGAATATATGAATGCGTGTGAAGTTTCTGAAGAATTATATGATATAGAGTATAAAGATATTTATGTATATAAAGAGTTAAAGGAATTTCAATCATTAGTCCTTAATAAATTTGATGGCGTTATTAAGAGTGTTATGATTATGTTTTATAATAAAGAAAATCTAAAAAAATATAACAACATAACAGACTTCTCATATCCAGCAGGAACGCATCAGTATTTTGAAGAAAAACTTAATGTTAACGATGTATTTCTACATGCTTATTGTGGTGGAATAAATACTTTTACAATAACATTATATAGTGATAAAAATTATCAATACCCCATAGCATACAAAGAAGTAAATAATAGTATGGGACATATAACTTTTTTTGATACTCCATGGCAATTAGTAGATAAAGAATTTATAACTAAAAAATATGATAGTAAACAAGAGGAAGGTTTATTTAGAGAATATGTTAGTAAAGAAAAAATGTGCCGTTATAGAAGAATATATACTTATAGGTATAGTAGTAAAAGAGAATATTATGATAATGATTATCATGTTAATGTAGATGGATATATTAAAGATACAAATGATTTTAAAATATATTCTAAAATAGATAACAAAGAAATAGCCAAAGAAAAAATAATAGTTAAGTTTTCAGACAATATAAAAAAAGAAGAAATATTACCAGATAATAACAATTCAAATATCATAGAAGATAAAATTAAAGAAAACGATAAATTAAAAGAACAAGAAAATAATATAACAGAAAATAATAACAAAAAAATATATTATATATTAATAATTGTAACAACATTAATTATATTTATAATATATAAATTAATAAAAAAATGTCGAGTGAAATAAATGCAAGGTTTTGTCGAAAATATATATATTTTAATTAATATATGATAGATTATAGAAAAGAGGATGATATTATGTTAAAAATAAATTATGAATTTAGAAAAGGAATATTTTTTGTAAGATTAATTGGAGATTTAGATAAAAATAATTATTATAAACAAGAAAACTTTTTAGAAGAATTAATAAGCTATAATGGCTTTAAACAAGTAGTTATTAATACAGATTTACTTAGAAATGTTGATATATATGGCATCAATTACTTAATCAATTTTAACAAGATATTAAGAAGTAAAAATACTAATTTGGTATTATGTGATAAAACAAACATTTGGAGAACTCTTTTTGGTAATCAAATTCAACATATTAATAATGAATTGGAGGTATTTAATGGATAATCTACAAACCATTGATTCTTATAATAAAATTATTTTAGATAATGAATGGTTAATATATAAAATAATTAATAAATACACATCACATTTAGAACTAGAAGATTTATATCAAGTAGCTTCCATAGGATTAATAAAAGCATATAAAAGTTTTAAAGATGATTATAATACCAAATTTTCTTCTTATGCATATAAATATGTTCTAGGAGAAGTAATAAAATATGTTAATCAATATCGTAGTATTAAAGTAAATAAAGAAATGGGAAATTTATATGGAAAAATTCTAAAGGTAAGAGATTTATTATGTCAAAAATATATGCGAGAACCAAGTAATTATGAATTATCAGTATTTATGGGAATTGATGAAATAACATTAACCGAAATAATGAAAGCTAACATGGAAATAGATAGTTTAGACAAAATAATTAGTATTGATGATAAAGAAATGTACTTATACGATATAATAGGGTATGATGCCATTAAACTAGACCAGATGGATTTATATAATGAAATTAGTAAACTATCTGAAGAGGAACAAAAAATGATTAAGGCTAAATACTACTATGGAATGTCACAGCAAGATATAGGGAACCTCTTTGGAATGCATCAAGTAGAAGTGTCTAGAAAACTTACAAAGACTATTGGAAAACTAAGAGATAAAATAGCTTCATAGAACATGTTAAAAGAAAACATTTATGACATAGTAGCCCAAAATATAAAAAAGTATAGAATAGCCCAAAATATTACATTAAAAGAGTTAGCTAAATTAACAGGATATTCATATGCATATTTAAGAAGAATAGAAGCCCCAAAATGTCCAAAAAACTTCTCGTTATTAACTATTTCAATTATAGCAAATGCACTAAACATAGATATTAAGTATTTATTTAATAATGATACATATAATTTAATATATGAAAATAAAAGATAGGATTAATAATTATTTAAATGATAATGAATTTAGAGTAACAGTATTTGCCAATAAAATAGACATTATTAATTACAAATCTATACTAGATTTTTCAAGTACAGAAATATCAGTTAAAGTTAACAACAAAATAGTAATAGTAACAGGAGACGATTTAGTTATATCCAAAATGTATGATGACGAACTTTTAATAAAAGGAAAAATAAACAACATAAAAATTACTTAACTTTATATAATATTGCTATATTTAATCATATTATTTATGATAAATTATTAGATTATGTCTAGGAAAACTATAATTGGGGGAATTTATGCATAATTTAATTAAGGTTAAAGTAGAAGGTAAAAATATAAATAATTATATATTATGGCTCATAAAAAACAAAATTAATATTACTAACGTATCACTAGTATCACATAATGAAATGACCTTTTTAATAGAATATAAATACTATAACTATTTAAAAAAATACTCTAAGACATATACGGTAAGTATATTGGAGGTACACGGTAAAGTAAAATTTATTATGTTTTTGAAACAAAACTTCATCACATTAATATCTATCATTATATCTTTAACAATTTTATATATATTATCAAACGTAATATTTTCAGTTGATATAGTTTATAATAATAAAGAAATAGTAAATTTACTTAATAAAGAATTAAATAATTATAATATAAAAAAGTATCAGTTAAAAAAATCTTATGACAATCTTGAAATAATAAAAAAACAAATTTTGGAAAATAATAAAGACAAATTGGAATGGCTAGAAATATTAGAAAGTGGTACAAAATATATAGTTAAAGTAGTTGAGAGAAAACAAGAAACAAAAGATAATAGTTATAAATATCAATCAATTACTGCTAAAAAAAATGCCATAATATATGATATAAAAGCATATAATGGAGAAAAATTAAAAGAAAAAAACGATTATGTAAAAAAAGATACCATAATTATCAGTGGCATATTAAATAAAGCAAATGGTGAAATAATATATAAAAAAGCCTTAGGACAAATCCTTGGTGAAGTTTGGTATGAAACACAAGTTGAATTTCCATATTTTTATAAAGAAGAACAATTAACAGGTAGAAAAAGAGAAGTATATACCATAAAATTCATTAATAAGTCATTTCCATTATTTACATTTAAGAATTATCATAATTTTAAAAAAGATGAAATTATATTGGTGGATAATAATGTTGTTCCCATAAAATTTATTAAAGAAAAGCAATACGAAGTAAATATAATTGAAAAAATTTATACTGAAGAAGAAGTTATAAAAGAAGCAATAACATATGCCAAAGAAAAGTTACAAGAAAGCAATCACAATATTTTAAAAATAAAAGATTATTCAATAATGAAAAAAGAAAATATAGGAAATAAAGTAAAATTAAAAATATTTTTCTCTGTTATTGAAGATATTACCAAAATAGAAGAAATTAAAGTAGAATATTAATATTTACAATTAAATAAAATTAAGCTATAATTTGGGTATAAAGATAGGTGATAGTATGGTAGAAACACAAACAATAGATATAGAACATGTTCAAAAAATATTAAAGAATTGTCCCAATTATGACATTATTGTTAATAGTGAATTTCCTTTTGAAGATACCTTTTCAGATAAGTTAGTAGACTGGTATCGAGAACTTGTTTTCTCTGCCAATGGTAATAATGAAGGACAATTAAAAATTATTAATGCCTTAGATAAAAGTATATATTTATATGTTACAAATAATAGATATAAAAGAGGATTAAGAAAAATAGTTGATGAGAACGAAATAACATTAAAAGACAAAGAAATAATAAAAGAACTTTTAAAAAAAATAATTAATTATACCAATTCCTATGAAAATAAAACTTTATTAGAGATAGATACAACAAAATGGATATAGTTTATAAAAACATCCACTTTTAAAGTAATTTATCTTTTTTTTTCGAATAATACTATTGAAAGGAGGAATATGATTAGATTTAAAGATATACCTAAAGAAGAAAAACCACGAGAAAGATTAGTAAAATATGGAGAAAAATATTTATCAAATGAAGAACTATTGTGTATATTACTAAAAACAGGAACAAAAAAATACAATGTAAAAGAAGTTGCTAATAACTTATTATATAGAATAGGTAATATAAAAAAACTAAAAGAAGTAGGTATTAATACATTAAAGAGTATAGAAGGAATAGGAGATATAAAAGCAATTGAATTAAAAGCAATGATAGAGTTAGGTAGAAGAATATATCAAGAAGAGAATATAGAAAAATTAGTATGTAACAATGCATTAAGCATTTATAAATATTTTAATTCCATGTTTAAAGACATAAAGCAAGAAGAGTTTTACTGTTTATATTTAGATACCAAAAAGAAATTTATATCAAAAAAGAAATTATTCGTAGGAAGTATAAATAAATCTATTGTTCATCCAAGGGAAATATTTAAAGAAGCATATTTATTATCATCAAGTTTCATTGTATGTCTTCATAATCATCCAAGTGGAGATCCAAATCCAAGTAAAGAAGACATAATATTAACACAAAATATCCTAGAATTAGGCTATATACATGGCATTTATTTAATAGACCATATAATTGTTGGAAATAATAAGTATTTTAGTTTTTATGAAAATGGTTATATCAACAATAGACAATAATATTTTTTTTTAGTATAATTTCACTAGAGAGACTATTTAATAAATAAATTTATTAAAAATAAAAATTAAAAAGGAGATATTATATATAATAACAATCTCTCTTATTAATATTATATATAATTAAATAAAAATGACAGTACATATAGAAAGTAATAAAGAAGATATTTCAAAGAATATTTTAATGCCAGGCGATCCAAAAAGATGTGAGTATATAGCTAAAAATTATTTACAAGATTATAAGATTGTTAATAATGTTAGAGGAATGACAGCCTATACAGGATACTATAAAGGAAAAAGAATAACAATATTCCCATCTGGTATGGGAATACCAAGTATGGGAATATATTCATATGAATTATATAAGTATTATGATGTAGAAAACATTATCAGGATAGGTTCATGTGGAGGATATAATCATACATTAAAACTAAAAGACATTATTTTAGTAGACAATTCATATAGTCAATCAACATATGCTAAATATTTAGATGGATATCAAGATAATTTAGTAAAATCAACAAAAAATTTAAACGATATTATTCTAAAAACATCTAATGAACTAAGCATGAATATAATAAAAGGAACTATCTGTTCTACAGATGTTTTTTATGAAAAAGATTACAAAAATAAACCTATAGAAGAATATAATATTTTAGGGGTTGAAATGGAATCTTTTGCCTTATTTAATAATGCAAGAACACTAGAAAAAAATGCTGCATGTTTGCTTACTGTTTCTGATTTATTTTTTAGTGAAGATAAATTAACATCCTTAGAAAGAGAACAAAATTTAAATGAAATGATAGTTCTCGCATTAGAAAGTTGTTTAAAATTATAAAAAGTAGCCATAATATGTAAAGGAGGGATAGTTATGGAATATATTTGCTATAATATGAATGCATATAATTTACATATAGTAAATACTAAAAAATTTAAAACAATCACCGTAGACATATGTTTTAGAGAAAAAATTAATAAAGATGAAATAACATTAAGAAACTTATTGAAAGAAATTATGGTAAATGCCTCATATGACTATCCAAGTGAAAGAGAGCTTATAAAAGCTACGGAAGAGTTATATGATTTAAAACTATTAACATCAACATATCGAATAGGAAATTATAATTTTCTATCTATGAAGATTCGTTTTTTAAATGAAAAATACACAGAAAAAGGTATGAATTATGCATCTATTAAATTATTGTTAGATCTAATATTTAAACCAAAACTAGATGCTGATTTTGAAAAATGTAAAAATAAAATAGAAAAGAGTATACTTTCATTAAATGATAATAAAGTAAAGTATGCAATATCAAAATTGCTAGAAAGTACAAAGGATATGCCATATTCTTATAATTTCTATGGAAATATAGAAGACTTAAATAAAATAACAATAGAAGATATAAAAAAATGTTATGAAAATCTTTTGACTAACGATATAATCGATATATTTGTTGTTGGAGAAGTAAATCCAGAAGAAATAAAAAATATATTTAAGGAAAATTTCAAAGTAAAGACATTCCATAAAGTAGATAATAAAGTAATTGTAAAAGAACTAACACCACGTGCAAAAACTAATATAATTAGAGAACAAGATGATATTAATCAAATTCAACTAACTATTTTATGTAGTCTTAATAGTATAACAGAATATGAAAGAAAATATGTATCATTAGTATATTCAGAAATGTTAGGAGGAAGTGCAAATTCTATTCTATTTGATACTGTAAGAGAAAAAAATTCTTATGCATACTATGTCAATAGTATTATAAAACCATATGATAATAATATGATTATATACTCTGGAATTCATGAAGATAATGAAAAAGAAGTAATTAAATTAATAAAAAAATGTTTAAAAGACATTACAAAAGGAAAATTTAATGATGAAATATTTCTAAGTAGTAAAAATACAATAATTTCTTCATTAAAAGCAAGTTTAGATAACCCAATAGGTATAATTAATAACTGCTTATCCAATATTCTAGTGTCATCTCCAACAATTGAAGAAAAGATTAAAATTATTGAAAAAATAACCAAAGAAGAAGTAATTAATTTCAGTAAAAAAATAACTATACATACAATATATATTTTGGAGGGGTCTAATGAAGAAAATAACAATCAATAAAGTAAATGAAGATATATATTATGAAAAACTAGATAATGGATTAGAAGTATATTTTTATATTAATCCAACTATTCATAATAATTATGTAACATATACAACAAAATATGGATCTATCTATAAAGAATTTACCCCCATTAATGAAGATAAAATGATAAATGTACCTAATGGAATAGCCCATTTTCTAGAACACAAAGTATTTGTTCAAGAAATAGATCCACAACCAGAAGAATTTTTTGCTCAAAATGGTGCATTATGTAATGCGTATACAACATTTAAAAATACGACATATCTTTTTTCTGGACCAGACAATTTAAAAGAAAATATCATTTACTTATTAGACTATGTATCATCACTATATTTAACAGAAGAGAATGTAGAGTCAGAAAAAAACATAATTATTCAAGAAATTAATATGTGCAATGATAGACCAACTGATATTTTATATGATATGATTAGAAAAAATACTATAAAAAATAATCCATTTAAAGAAAGCATAATAGGGACAGCAAAAGAGGTAAAAAGTATAACAAAAGAATTATTGGAAACTTGTTACAATACTTTTTATAATTCTTCAAATATGTTTCTTGTTGTTACTGGTAATTTTGATAAAGATGAAATATTAGAAGCTATTAAAGAAAATCAAAGTAAAAAAAATCAAAAAGAAATTCCCAAAATTGAAGTAAAAAAATATAAAGAACCTGATAAAATTGTAAAAGAAAAAGAAATAATCAAATGTAATACTAATATACCTAAAGTAGCATACAGTGTTAAAATAAATGTTGATAAATTAAAAGTTGATAAAAGGAAATTGAATGTTTACATGTATTTATTGTATACATTACTATTTGGAGATACTTCTAATTTTGATGAAAAAATGAAAAAACAAGGTATAATAACAAGTACACTATATTATAATTTTCTAGATATTGGAAGTCATTTCATATTATCTTTAATCAATAGTTGTTATGAATATGAAAAATTAATAAAAGAAATAGAAAAAATATCATCAAATATAACTATTGATAAAAATGAATTTGAAAGAAAGAAGAAAGTATTAATAAGTAATGAAATATTTAGTTATGAAAATGTTGAAATGATTAATGATATGATAATAGATAATATTTTGTTTGATGGAACAATCTATGAAGATACGATAGACATGATTAATTCACTAAATGTAGAAGAATTAGAAAAAATAATAAAAGAGATAGATTGGAATAATAAAAGTATCGTTATATTGGATAAAAATGCAACCACAGAGTAATAAAAACTCTGTTTTTTTAGTTTCTATTTAGTTAATTCTTAACAACATAATTATTTTATATGCTATTATTATGATGTCTAACTTTCTAGAACACATAAGGAGAAAAAATGTTAAAACTAGAAAATATTAATAAAAGTTATAATAATGAATTGATTTTAAAAAATATTAACCTCTATTTTGAAAATACCGGATTTATATCAATATTAGGTCCATCGGGAAGCGGAAAAACTACATTATTAAATATTATTTCAGGACTTATTAAACCAGATAGTGGTACTATTCAATATAACAATTTATTATTAAATAAGTTTAATAGAAAATCATGGGATTCTTTTAGAACTTATAATTTAAGTTACATATTTCAAGACTATAAATTATTAGAAGATATAACAGTTATAGACAATATAAAAATAGTAACCAATAATAACAATAAGATAAAACAATTACTAGCAAAACTAGAAATAAATAAAATACAAAAACAAAAAGTAAATAAATTATCCGGAGGAGAAAAACAACGCGTTGCAATTGCAAGAGCATTAGCTAATGATCCAGATATATTATTAGCAGATGAACCAACTGGAGCTCTTGATACCATTAATAGTGTAAAAATAATGAATATTTTAAAAGAAATGTCTAAAAACAAACTTGTTATAATAGTCACACACAATATAGAATTAGCTAAAAAATACTCAGACAAAATTATATATATAAAAGATGGTACTATTGAACATAACGATTATATAAAAGAATTTACAGATATAAAAACAACTATATTAAAGAAAAATAAATCATCAATAAAAAGTATAATTAAATTAGCTCTAAATGGATTAAAAAGTAAAAAGAAAAGAACTATATTAACATCATTAGCTAGTTCCATAGGTATTATAACTATGGCCTTAGTATTATTAATATCTAATGGTTTCAATAAAGATTTAAAAAATTATGAAGAAACAACTTTATCTAAAATACCAATTACAATTTCTAATGGCATATATGAAAAAAAATCAAATAGTGAAAAATTAAAAGATAATCAAATCAATATAAAGAAAAAAGATGAATACTTACATGAAAATAACATAGATAATAATTATCTAAATTATATAAATAAACTAAATAATAATTATTACATATCATATAAGTATGATATAAATTTACCACTACTTACAAATAAATATAAATATATAGATATATCATATTTCAATATGATTCCTTATAAAGATAATGATTATATAAAAGAAAATTATAATATTATATATGGAAGAAATATAAATAACTATAATGAAGTATTACTAGCTATAGACGAAAATAATATGGTAGAAGAAGACCTACTTATGACATTTGGAATAAATACTGACATAGAATATAATAAATTAATTAATACTAAAATAAAAATAATACCCAATGATATTTATTATAAAGAAGAAAATAATTATTTTATAGTTAACAATGACCTACAATATCAATATAGTAATGGAATAGAATTAACAATCGTAGGTATAGTAAAAGAAAAAGAACCAATAAAAAATATAAGTACTATTTTATATAATAAAGAATTAATTGATAAATATTTAACTATAAATGAAAATAGTAAAATAGTAAAAAAATATCTAAATACAGATAATGTTATAATACCTAGCAATACTACAAAAGATAAAATATTAAGTTATCTTGGATATAAGACTATTCCTTATGAAATAGAAATATATGCCAATAACATATATGACAAAGAAAATTTAATAAAATATTTAGATAATTATAATAAAGAAGAAGATAAAATAATTTATATTGATATCACTAAAGATATGTTAGAACTATTAAAAAATATTATAAATATAATAACTATTGTCTTAGTAACATTTTCTCTAATTTCCCTAATTGTTTCATCCATAATGATAAGTATTATAACCAATATGAGAGTATTAGAAAGAACAAAAGATATTGGAATACTTAGAAGTATAGGAAAAAGTAGAAAAACAATATCTAGATTATTTAATATAGAAAATATTTTAATTGGAATAATTTCTTCAATAATATCATCGTTAATAGTGTATATCTTAGTTAATCCTATCAATATATTATTAAATAAACTATTAGATATGGGAAATATCCTAGAATATAATTATAAATATATGCTTATCTTATCATTATTAAACATAACCATTACTATGTTATCTGGATATATTCCTAGTAAAAAAGCAAGTAAAAAAGAAATTATCACTTGTTTTAATACATAAATAGATAAAAATACTATTGTTTAAGTTAATTTTATAAAAAATACTCATATAATAACATAGGTGATAAATAATGGATAACATAAACGAATTTAAGTCCTTTGTAAAAAAACACCCCAATTTAAATAGCTATGTCACAGATGGACAAATGACATGGCAAAAGTTCTACGAAATGTACGATATGTATGGAGAAGATAGTGAAGTTTGGCAATCATATAAAACAAAAGAAAGAAAGACAACAAGTTTAACAGATATAGTCAATATGGCCAAAAATGTCGATGTAGATAAATTACAAGATGGAATAGGGTCTCTTCAAAAAGCTATAACTTTGTTTAGCGATTTATTCTTATCTAAAGATACAGAAGCAAAATCCACATATAAACCAAGAGCTATATATAAAAGGTTTGATGACTAATGAGTTTAGAATTACAATATAGAATAAACAGTGATCCAAGATTAAAACAATTTCTAAGAGAAAATTCCTATTGGTATAAATATCTAAATAGAAGTAATACCTATCTAAAACCATTTATATCTGATATGAAAGATAAATATAAATTAAAGCCAACAGATAAAATAAATAAATTAACTAATAATATTAGTATGGTAAGAGCTTTCTTAGATGTCTTAAAATAAAAGTAGACAATATAAAATTATTGTGTTATTCTTGATATATGAACGAAATTATAGAAAATACATTTATTTTTATAGACGATTTAGAAAAGTCAGACTTAATTAAAAAATTAACTGAATGCAAAGAAATATTATTAAAAGATAATAAAGTTTTAAATCTAATAAAAGAATATAATAATCTAGAAGATACAAATATACTATTAAATCTAAAGAAAGAGTTATATCAAAATCATACTTATCAAAGATATATGGAATTATATGATGAATTATATATGTTAGTTAAAAGCATCAATAAAAAGTATTCAAGTTATCTAGGAGAAAATGTATGTCAGAAAAATACATAACTTATAATATAGATAACAATATAGAATGTTACTATACATATAAAGGTTATACATTAGAAAATTTAATTAAAGACTTAAATATAGATAATTACTATATATTAAAACAAATACATTCTAATAAAGTATTTGATATTACTAACATACCAAAGAATTATGAAGGAGATGGATTAATAACAAATAAGTCTAATATAGCTTTAGTTACTAAAAGTAAAGATTGTAACAGTATTTTTATAATAGACACTAAAAATAAAATACTAGGTAATATTCATTCAGGATGGAAAGGAACACTTAAAAGTATTATAACAATAGCTATAAATCAAATGAAAGAAAAATATAACAGTGTATCAAAAGACATAAAAATAGTATTTAATCCATCCATAAGAGAATGTTGCTTTGAAGTAGATAATGATGTATATGATTTATTTATAAAAAAATATAAAGACAAGTCTTATTATAAAAAAATAAGTAATAAATATCATATAAACCTAGTAAGAATAATAAAAGATGATGCCAAAAAATTAGGAATAAAAGAAGAAAATATTATAGATAATAATATTTGTACATTATGTAATAGAAAATTGTTTAATTCACATAGGAATAATGATATAGAATTAAATTATGCATTAATAATAAAGAGGTAATAATGAGAGTAATAAGTGGAATATTAAAAGGTAAAAATATAGAAGGATATAATATTAGTGGTACTAGACCAACCATGGATAGAGTAAAAGAATCTGTTTTTTCTACAATTCAAGATAGCATTAAAAATAGTGTAGTACTAGACCTATTTGCCGGTAGTGGACAATTAGGTATAGAAGCTATTAGTAATGGCAGTAAACTATGCTATTTTATAGATAACAACAAAGAAGCTACAAATACCATAAAAAAGAATATAGAATTATTAAATATTAAAGACAAATCTATAGTACTCAACTATGATTATAAAAAAAGTCTAAATTATTTTAAAGATAATAATATAAAATTTAATATTATATTTGTAGATCCACCATATGAATATGATGTATTAGATAAAGTTATATCAAAAATATTAGAATATAATCTATTAGAAAAAAAAGGTATATTAGTAATAGAGCATACTAAAGAAATAAAAGGAGACTATAAAGATTTATACTTATATAAAGCAAAGAAATATGGATATAAATACATAAACATATACATAAGAAATAACTGATTTAACATAATCAGTTTTTATATTATTAATATATAATGGAAATTGTCAATAATTATCATAAAGTGTGTAAAATTTAATGGCTAACAGTTGACAATGACCAAGTAAAATGATAACCTTATATCATAGGAGGAAAATAAAAATGAAAAAATTAAACAGAAAAGGTTTTACATTAGTTGAGTTACTAGCAGTTATCATAATTCTAGCTGTAGTAGTAGGTATTACTATACCAACAATTTTAACTACAACAGCTAATGCCAAGAAAAAAGCATTTGATACAGCAGCAGCAACAGCAGCAGATTGGTTTGACAGACAATATCAGTCATATTTAATTGGTAATCCAGATTTATCACAATATGATGATAAGTTTGTAGAACTTTTCATTGATAATACCAATAAAACAGCAAAGCTAATAGAGGGAGTAAAAATAGAAGCTACAGAATTAATTCAAAATGCTGGATTATCAACAGATAATGTTTCAAAAATGGAAGTAACATTCAATGAATATGGAAGAAGTTGTGTTATAATCACTGCTAAAGCTGGTGGAGATTATCCAAAAGATGAAACAGCTAAAGGTGGAAATTGTTAACTAGAAGCAAAAATGCTTCTTTTTTCTTTGTAAGTTTTATGATATACTTATCTTATAAGAAAGAGGTAAGAAAATGAATGAATTAATTATAGGAAGTCATGTATCATTTAATAATAAAGATCAATTATTAGGGTCTGTTAAAGAAGCAGTATCTTATGGAAGTAATACATTTATGTTTTATACGGGAGCGCCTCAAAATACTAGACGAGGAGAAATAAATGATTTTGTGACTTTAGAAGCATATAAATTAATGAAAGAAAATAATATTGAATTAGATAAAGTAATAGTACATGCTCCATATATTGTTAATTTAGCAAATCCAGATAATATGGAGTTCTCAATTGATTTTTTAACTAATGAAGTAGAAAGATGTAATTTACTAGGTATGAAATATTTGGTTCTACATCCCGGTTCTAGTGTTAATGTATCAAGAGAAGAAGGAATAGCTAATATTATTAAAGGACTAAATGCTATATTGACAAATAACAATAATATTTGTATATGTTTAGAAACTATGGCAGGTAAGGGTAACGAATTAGGAAGAAACTTTTTAGAATTAAAAGAAATTATAGATGGAGTAAATTTTAAAGATTCAATTGGAGTATGTATGGATACATGTCATTTATTTGATAGTGGTATTGATATAACAGATTTTGACAAAGTATTAGATGACTTTGATAAACAAATAGGACTAAATTATTTAAAATGTATTCATATAAATGATAGTAAGAATATATTCTCTAGTCATAAAGATAGACATGAGAATATAGGGTATGGTAACATTGGTTTTGATATATTAATTAAAATTATATATAATGAAAGAATTAAAAATATACCAAAAATATTAGAAACTCCTTATGTAGGAAAAACTGATGATGACAAAGAAAGAATATATCCACCATATAAATATGAAATAGAGATGATTAGAAATAAAAAATTTGATACTAGTCTTTTAGAGAAAATTAGAAATAATGAATAAAGTATGTTATTTAAAAAATAATATGCTTTTTTCTATCTATCTATGTAATTTAATAAAAAAATAATATTTCACTTAAATGTAGTTGATATTTTGCCAAATATTTTGTATAATGTTAGAAGAATAGGAGTGTTTTAACATGGCAGAAAAACCGGAAATGACAGTTGAATATGACAATAAATTTGGCGTTAAACATTATAAAGTTAAAGTAATTAAGAAAAAAGAAAATCTTTTTAAATACATTGTAAGTGTATTATCTTATGCTGTTTTTATATGGCTTCTTCTTATTGGAGGAACACTGCTTTTATATGTAGCAGATATTAAGATAAGAGCCATGAAAGGAGATAATTCTCCACCGGTATTTAATGCTTATGTTGTTATGTCTGGTAGTATGTTACCACAGATTAAAATAAAAGATATTGTTGTTACTAAAAGAGTTCCTGAAGAAAGACTTAAAGTTGAAGATATTATAACATTTATTAGTCCAGATGAAAGACTTGGAGGAATAACTATTACTCATAGAATAAAAGAAAAATTTTATGATGATAGTATTAAAGGCTTCTATTATAGAACAAAAGGTGATAATAATAATATTGCTGATCCAGCTTTAGTTCCTTATGATAATATATTAGGTAAAGTAATACTAAAAATACCTAAATTAGGATATTTACAAGACATACTTGCAAGTAAAGGAACAGTTATAATTGTAATAATTATTCCATGTCTAGTAATATTTTCTTATGATATAATGAAGGGCTTAAAGAGTCTAGGAAAAAAGACTAAACTTATAAAATAGGAGTTATCTCATGAGTAAGAAAAAATATGATGTAGTAGAACTTAACAAAAAAGAAAATAAAATACTACTTGAAAAAAAACAAAATATGTTCATTTTGTTCTTAAATAAAATGGGACCATTATTTTCTATATTATTACTATTAATAGGCATTGGATTAGTGTCTCTAAGTTTAATGTTAGTAACAAAAAAATTACTAGTGTCTGAAGAACCTAATATCAAAGATGCTAAAATAACAGTTAAGTTTTTAGATGACATATCAGATGTTACAATGAAGAATATTACCCCTATACCAGAAAATACTGCTGTGAATAGTTTTAAAAATAATAATGTATTTACATCTAATGGTGAAATTCTTATATATAAAAAAGTAGAAGCAAGTAGTTACATAATATATTATTTTAGCGATAAAAGTGCTTTAAAATTAAATAAAGAAGATAATACAGTTATTAGAATTGCTCCCATAAATAATGAATATGGCATAAGTGATAATGGTACAATCAATATGAGCACTAAAATGAGTAATATAAGCATAGATAATATAAAAGATACTAAATATGGAAAAATAACATATTTTACTGATGGAAGTGCTTTAATTACTAATAGTGATATAGATATGTTTGTAAGAAATAGTCTAGATATAAAAGAAAATTATATTTCTAATAATAAAGTATCTTATTTAAAAAATACTAATATTGAAAATGGCATAGAAATAAATAACTTCTATGATGGAAGTATATTAATTAATTATAATGGTACAAATTATATTGTAAGAAATAATGATGATATAAAAGTAAATGGAAAAAATATAACATTTCCAAATAACAATCAAGCAACATTAACAGAAAGTATATCATTAGAACATAATATAAGAATAGATTATTATAGTGATGGATCTGCTATTGTTAAAGACGGCAGTAAAATAATTAGTGTAAGAAAAAGTAACAGTATTATTATAAAAAACAATACTTTAATAGAAATAATTGATAATGTTGAAGTAAGTATTGCATCAACTAAAGATAATACCACATACTATACAAATGGAAGTGCTATGACAAAATATAATGATTTATTAGTGTTCGTTTCTGATAATTCACAAATTAAATATAAAGATAATAATGTTAATATTGAAGATAATTATAAAGAATTAACTCGTGAAAGTCATTTAAATAATGAAGATATATTTATATTTGATGATATAACTATTGTTACTAAAGATAATAAAACAATTATAACTAATACTAGCAATGTTATCATGGATAGTGATGGATATGTAAAAGAAATTATTAATAATACAATTGAAGATGATAAATTTTCCTTTACTATATCTAATGATACTAATGAAGAAATTAATTATAGAGTAGTTATAGAGTCATCAGAAAAAACAACTCTAGATACGAAGTATATGAGATATATTTTAAGTTATAATAATATATATACTAATCCTAGCAAATTAGAAGATAATATTTGGAAATATGATAAATTAAGTGAAAAATTAAACTTAAATGGTATTAATTATATTCTATTAGAAAAAAGTCTAGAGGCATATCAAATGGATGAAATATCTTTGATGTTATGGACTGATTATGAAACTATTCCTAATTCTATGATGAATAAAGCATTTTTAGGAACAATAAAAGTATATTCTTGGATTAACGAATAACTAGAAAGGTGGTACTATGGAAGAAATATTAAATAAAAAAAATTATATTTTATTAATAGCAATTATTTTTGTGGCCGTTTCTTTATCAGGTACCACATATTCATTGTTTATTAAAGTAGATGATACTAATCAATTTAATTATAAAACAGGTATATTAGACCTAGAATTCCAAGAAGAAAACATCATTGAATTACCAGAAGCTTTCCCTGTTAGTGACACTAAAGGAATGTCTTATGAACCATATACTTTATCAGTTAAAAATATAGGAACAATTGCATATATCTTTGATTTAAAAGTATCTGATAATGATGATAATAAACTAATTAATAGTAAATATATTAAAGTACAAATAGATGATAATTTACCAATAACACTACAAAATAGTAATAATACATTAAAGAAAAATATAATTTTATATCCAGGGGAAACAATAAAATTTAAAATAAAAATGTGGTTAGATATAAATACTCCAAATACTGAACTTGGAAAACAATTTAATGCTACATTAATTACCAGTGGCAGTTCATTTTATAAAACTTTAGATGAAAGTGGAGCTAACCACCCAAGTCTAGAAGATAATATGCTTCCTGTTTATTACGATGAATATAACAAGGTATGGAAAAAAGCTGATGAAAGTAATTTAGATGCTAGTTATAAATGGTATGATTATGATGATAAAATGTGGGCTAATTCTATAGTTTTAAAAGATGGTGAAAAGGTTATTCATGATATATCAATTAAAAATAATAATATAAAAAATATAAGTAATATAAATGTAATTGATAAAAATTTAATATTAGAAAATAATAAATTAGATATAAATTTAAGTAAGTATATTAATAAGAACATAAGTATTGTAGAAAGATTGGCTTTAAATGACTTAAAGCATAATGATATAGATATTATTTCAAATGATGGATTTAATTTAAGATATAATACTAAAAATAATAATTTTATTATAGATATAAATGGATTTAATATAACATCTAATAAATATATTATTGAGGAAAATAAATTTTATATTATAAGTCTTACTATGAGTGATAAAGACATAAATCTATATATAAATGGTAGTAGTGTTTTAAATTATAGTATGGCAATCAATACAAATTATAATATATTAACTATTGGTGGTATAGGAAATGTTTTAGTTAGTGATTTATATGTATATAATGATATATTGACAAGTAAAGAAGTAAATAATAATTATAGGGATAATCTAATATTAATAACTGATAATTTAGTAAGTGGATATAATAATTTTTATCCAATGACAACGGATAGCTATTATAAAAGTAGTCCTTTAGGAACTACTATTAAAGATAGTGATATAAATGAATTTTATGTATGGATACCAAGATTTAAGTATCGTTTATGGAATGTTACTGGAGAACCTAATATAAGTTCTTATGATGCTTACACTAAAGGAATAGATATATCTTTTGAAAAAAATAAAGAAAGTGGAGGAAGTATATACTGTAAAGATAATATTTGTTATAGTGATGAGGGGAGAATAATACCTTTAACACAAAATGATAATGACAAATACTATACACCAAGTAGTTTTACTAACAATGAGGAATTATTAGGATTTTGGGTCGGTAAGTACGAAGTATCTAATGGTTGCAAAGATAATTGCCTAACCAATAGCAGTAACTTTACTATACTACCTAATCAAGAATCATGGAGAAATAATAATTTATCTAATTATTATGAAGCTATAAAAGGTAAAGCAAACAGTTATCATATAATAAAAAATAGTGAATGGGGAACTATAAGTTATCTATCACATTCAAAGTATGGAATATGTTCTAACATGAAATGTACAGAGATAACTTCAAACAATACATATATTTCAGGAAAAGACGAAAAAGACAGTACTACAGGAAACATCTATGGAGTATATGATATGGCAGGAAGTGCTTCAGAATTTGTTATGACAAATTATTCCACAAATAATTCTTTAGCACTAAATAATAGTAATTTCAAATATAACACTACTATCCCTAGTACTGATTATGATTTGTATAGTGGTACTAACTTTATCTTAGGAGACGCTACAAAAGAAATACTTTTGTCATCGTCAAATACAGGTGCTTGGTACAACAATTACTCTGTATTTATCGACAAAGTAAATAACTGGTTTATACGTGGTGGAATGGCTGGAAATGAAGTTGGTAATGGAATATTCTACTATAATGCTACTAGTGATAATCAAAGCGAATATATATCCACAAGAGTAGTTATTAGATAATAATAAAACTGATTAGAATTTTTTACTAATCAGTTTTATTTATATTCAGCTTTAATCATTTTAGCATGAATAACAATTCTTTTTGTACTATCATTATTACAAGTAGATAAAGTTAAAATTTTATCTTCCGTTGAAATATCTTCATTAAAATCATATATGCTTCTTCCTTTAATCGTATCAACAAACTTTTGATGTTCTTCCTCTGTTTCAAAATAAGTCTTTAAGTAATATACTTCTGTTTTAATCATATATATTGAAAATATTTTCCATACAGTATTAGATGTAGGAGTGGATACTTTGATATAATGATTATCGACATTAGTATACCAACTATCTTTTAAACACCAAGTTAATGTACTAAACATCGTATCTGTTCTTGTATTATGAGCATAAATAATAGAATTATTACCAAAATATTTAAAATCATCACGATAGTCAGCATAAACCCAACCACTACGATTACTTTTTTTATTAAAATCATGTTTTAAATAGTATGCATTATCACTCGTTTGTACAACTGGATAATTAACATTAGTATTATTAACCTTAATCCACCCCACAGTATCGCTGTTTTTGGATAATAATTCCCCAAAATCAACATTCATAAAACTAATATTCTTATATTTGTCTTCACTATCTGGATAATATTCAACATAATCAATAGTTTCTTGCTTTTCATCTTTTAAAGCTTCTGTAGTTTTTAAAATATCGTTTGTAAGAAAATCCAACTTCAATTGCTGAACATACCACTTAGAACAAATAAATACACAAATAAGATAAGTACCTAATGTCAAAGATAAAATAATTATAGGTATAACAGGTTTACCATTGTACTTAATTTCATTTGCTTTCTTTGGATTAAATAATGTTATAATACCCTGTATAAAATATTTTGGCATAGTTATAACAGTTTTTAGTCCTAAGAAAAACCATCTAAAAATATCTATTATAACACCTCCATATTCTTATAAAATTATATCAAATAATATAATATTTGTCGATATTTTTTATTTTTTTCTACAAAAGAAATTAATATAGTGGTATAATACACTTAATGGAGGGAAGTGAATTTGTGGATAATAATATAAAAGTTGGAGATAAATTACAAATTCATTGCTATAAACATGACGGATCATTACATCGAACTTGGGATGAAGCAACATTATTAGAAATACACGATGATTATTTAGTTTTTGGTAATAATCAAACAACCGTCGTAGATGCAGATGGAAAAGTATGGAAAACGAAAGAACCTGCTATCATGTTTTTCTTTAAAGATAGATGGTTTAATATTATAGGTCAGTTAAAAGATTATGGAATATATTTTTATTGTAATATCGCAACACCAGCACTAATTGATAATAAAGTAATAAAATACATTGACTATGACTTAGATTTAAGAGTTTTCCCTAACGGAAGTTTTAAAATACTAGATCGTATGGAATATAAATACCATAAAAAACAAATGCACTATTCTAATAGATTAGATTTTATTTTAAAATATGAATTAGGTAATTTAATAGATATGGTTAGAGTAAGAGAAACACCATTTAATAAAGAAGTTATAAATAATTATTATGAAAAATATGTAGAATTAACAAACAAAAAATAATTCTTTTTTTCTGTAAATTAAAATAAGAAAAATGCTATAAAACTATTGTAATATTATATTGAGTTTTGCTATAATGTAATTGAATATGAAAGGAAGATTAAAATGAATGAATACAAAATAACAGTACATGATGAAAATGAAACAATGGAGTTAGCAGAAAATATTGAATCAGAGAAGTTTCCTAATATGGTTATTTGTTTAAATGGAGACCTAGGAAGTGGTAAAACCGTATTTACTAAAGCATTTGCTAGTGCTATGACTATTCCTGAAATATCTTCTCCAACATTCAATATAATTAAAGAATATAATGGAGAATTACCTTTATATCATATGGATATGTATAGAGTAGAAGATAAAATAGAATCACTTGGTATAGAAGAATACTATACTAAAGGAGGAGTAACTATTATTGAATGGGCTGAATTAATTAAAGACTATTTACCAGAGGAAAGATTAGATATAAAATTTAAAATAGTAGATGAAAATACAAGAATTATAATATTAAAGCCTTATGGTGAAGAATACGTTAGAGTATGTGAGGACATTTTATGATAAGTTTATTTATAGATACATCTTCTTCTGATGTATCTATTGCCATTGTTAAGGATAATATTATATTAGGTAGCATAAATAAGTCTTCTATAAAAGAACACTCTAAACATGTTGCAAATGATATAAAAACATTATTAGATAATAATAGTATTTCTCCTAAAGAAGTAAATACCATAATGGTTTGTGTAGGACCAGGTTCATTTACTGGAATAAGAATCGGTGTAACTATTGCAAAAACCTACGGATATTTAGTTAATAATTCTTTGTACCCTATGTCAAGTTTAAAAGAATTAGCTTTAAGTACTAAAGAAAAAAAAGAATATATTATGTCATTAATAAGTGCTAAAAATAATAATTATTATATTGGATTATATGATGAGAATTATGAAGAAGTAGTTAATGAACAATTTATGAATGAAACGAATATTATAGAATTAATAAAAGAATATAATCCTACACTAGTGGGAGATAACATCTATACCTTAGGAGAATACTATACTAGTAAAGTAGATTTAGATATACTTTCTATTATTAATTATTATAAAAATAAAAGAAAGGTAATGTCTCACGAATTATTACCTAATTATTTAAAACAACCACAGGCATTAGAAAATAAAAATGATTAAAGAAGTAGAAATAGTAGCATCTAATCCATTTGGAAGAAGAATAGAGTATTTCTATGATGATATAAGTGTAGGTTATTTAGATTTTTCAATTATCTATGACAGAATGGAAATAGATAATTTGTTTGTTAAAGAAGAATATAGAGAATTAGGAATTGCTACTAAATTAATGTCTCATGTTATAAGTATTGCTATAGAAACAAGAATGATAAATATTACTTTAGAAGTAAGAATAAGTAATGAAATAGCTAGAAATTTATATAAAAAATTTGGCTTTAGAGAAGTAAGCTTAAGAAAATACTATTATGGAGATGAAGATGGTATTTTAATGGAGAAACAGGTGATGTAAATGAAAGATATATATTGTTTAGCAATAGAAACATCTTGTGATGAAACAAGTATGAGTATTGTAAAAAATGGAACAGAAGAAATAGCCACAGTTACAAATACACAAATTGATATTCATAAAAAATTTGGAGGAGTAGTACCAGAAATAGCTAGTCGTAGCCATATAGAATCAATAACTATAGTATTAGATGAACTACTAGAAAAAACAGACTTAACCCTAGAAGATATAGATATCATAGGGGTAACCTATGGGCCTGGCTTAATTGGATCACTATTAATAGGAGTAGAATGTGCTAAAACGATATCATTGGTTTTAAATAAACCATTAATACCAGTTCATCATATAGCAGGACATATATATGCCAATAATTTAGAGAAAAGATTACAGTTCCCTCTAATTGCATTAGTTGTATCTGGTGGACATACAGATTTAGTGTATATGGAGAATGATTATACCTTTAAAAGAATAGGTTCAACTCTAGATGATGCTGTTGGAGAATGTTACGATAAAGTAGCAAAAGTATTGGGACTAGAGTACCCAGGAGGACCAAAGGTAGATAAATTAGCTAAGTTAGGACAAGACACTTATGATTTACCTCTTCCATTAGATGATAATACTTATAATTTCAGTTTTAGCGGTATCAAATCCAAAATTGTAAATTTAGTACATAATGAATTACAAAGAGGTAATGAAATAAGAATAAATGATATGTGCAATTCATTTCAAGAAAGAGTTGTTAAAGTTCTAGTCAAGAAAACAAAAAAAGCAATACGAGAATATAATGTTAAAAATCTTGTATTAGCAGGAGGCGTAGCAGCAAATAGCTATCTAAGAGAAAAATTAACAGAAATGGCAAACGAAGAGAATATTAATTTTTCATATCCATCAATAAATTATTGCACAGATAATGCTACGATGATAGGAAGTGCAGCATATTATGCTTATAAAAAAGGAATTACAGCTGATTTAACTTTAAATGCTAAAGCAGTTGATACTTTATACAAAAATGACTAATAAATTTAGTCTTTTTCTTGTTATTTAACTATACTTATTATATAATTAAGTTATAAATAAAGAAGGATGTGACATAATGAAAAATAAAGGTTTTACATTAATAGAATTACTTGCTACCCTAATAATTTTAGCTCTAATCACCTCTGTAGTAACAGTAGTTACATTGAATACTATGAAAAAAGCTAAAGAAAAAGAAAGAGATATTCTTGTTGCAAACATTATAGATGGAGCTACCGCTATGGCATTAGAATGTGTAAACACTACACCAAAAGAATTACCTATATGTGGGAATATTAATGAAAACAACAAAATACCTTTAGGAGATTTAGTAAAATATGGATATATACAAGGTGATGAAAACGGAAAGATTTATAATCCCGCCGCCTCAAAAGAAGAATACAAAGATGTCACAGATTGTGAGTTTTACATAGAAACAATCAAAAATGTAGCAGAATTTCATATCTGTGAGATGAACGAGAGTGGTAAACCAATATGTCCAAATGGACCACAAATAGAAAAGTGTTATGAATTAAAATTAGCTGTAGATGGAGGAAAATAATGACCAATAATTATTGGGATGAAGTCTTAAAAGAAGAATATGAAAAGAATTATTTTAAAAACATAGCAATGTTTATAAATAAAGAATATAAAGAGAAAATAGTATATCCACCAAAAAGAGATATTCTAAGAGCATTAAAATTAACAGATTATAATGATGTAAAAGTAGTTATTTTAGGACAAGATCCATATCATGGGGAAAACGAAGCAAATGGATTATCATTTTCTGTAAATGAAGGCATTAAATTACCGCCATCACTTAAAAATATATATAAAGAATTATATGATGATTTAGGAATAACTAAAACTACTGGTGACTTAACTTCATGGGCTAATCAAGGTGTATTACTTTTAAATAGTGTCTTAACAGTATTAAAAGATACGCCTACATCTCATAGCAAAATAGGATGGCAAGAATATACTGATGCCATTATAAGAAAATTAAATGAAAGAGAAAAAACTATCGTATTTATTCTATGGGGAAATTATGCCAGAAGTAAAAAAAATTTAATTACTAATAAAAGACATTATATTATAGAATCACCCCATCCATCACCATTTTCAGCAAATAGCGGTTTCTTTGGCAGTAGACCATTTTCTAAAACAAACGAATTCTTAAAAAAGAACAATATAAAAGAAATAGAGTGGTAATATGTTAGGAGTTTATATACACATACCATTTTGCAAAAAAATATGTAATTATTGTGATTTTTGTAAAATGAATTATAATGAAAAATATATAAAAAATTATCTAAATAATTTAAAAAAAGAAATACATACAAGATATAAAGGAGAAAAAATAGACACCCTTTATATAGGTGGAGGTACTCCAACAAGTCTTACTCTAGAAGAATTAGAATACCTACTAGAAATAACAAATATATTTAATAAAGAAGATGATATAGAATTTACTATTGAAAGTAATATTGAAGATATGGATATAAATAAAATTAATCTTCTAAAATCATATGGTGTCAATAGGATAAGTTTTGGTGTGGAATCATTTAACAAAGAATCATTAAATATATTAGGAAGAACTCATACTAAAGAAGAAATATTTGATACCATTGATTTAACAAAAAAATATTTTTCTAACATAAATATTGACTTAATATATGGAGTTACTGATAATATTGATACATTAAAAGAAGATATTCATAACTTCTTATTACTAGATATACCACATATATCATGCTATTCACTAATATTGGAAAAAAATACTAAATTATACAACGATAAATTTACTCCAATATCAGAAGATATAGATTATGAAATGTATAATTATATAAAAGAAGAATTAAAAAAGAAAGGCTATAATCATTACGAAATAAGTAATTATGCAAAAAAAGGTTATGAAAGTATTCATAATAAAATATATTGGCTAAATGAATCATATTATGGATTTGGCTTGGGAGCAGTAAGTTATATTAATAACTATCGTATATCTAATACTAAAAATTTATCTAAGTATTTAGAAGATAATTTCATATTTGAAAATAACTATGAAAATAAACAAACAAGAAAAGAGAATGGTTTAATATTAGGACTTAGATTAATAGATGGAATTAATTATCTAGATTACAATAAAAAATATAACACTAATATTTTAGAAAAAGAAATAATAAAAAAATTAATTAATGATAATAAATTAGAAATCATAGATAATAATATTAGAATCCCATCAAAATATATATATTTATCTAATACTATACTAAGTGAAATAATAGGAAGTGACCAATTATAACAAAGAAAAATTTAAGACAAATATTAAATCAAAATATTTATAAAAAATATAGAATATTATGTAAAATAAAAGGAAGTGATTTGTAATGAAAATATTAACATCCCCACGTTTTTATCAACCAGCCATATATATATTATTAGGAATAATTATATATGCAATTATAAAAACAATAATACTTAAAATATTTAAAACAAAAAAGATAGATAATAAAAAGAAAACAATAATTTCTCTAACAACTAATGTTATAAAATATTTAATCGTAGCTTTTGTTGTATTATCTATATTAAATGTTTATGGAGTAAATACTACTTCAATTGTAGCTTCTATTGGAATAATTGGGGTAGTATTAGGACTTGCTGTCCAAGACTTAGTAAGAGATCTTTTAAGTGGAATATTAATAATATTTGATAATCAATATAATATTGGTGATACTGTTTTAATAAATGGATTTAAAGGTGAAGTAGTATCATTGGGGTTAATAAGTACTAAGATAAGAGGATTTAATGGAGATATAAAATCTATATCTAATTCATCTTTTAAAGAAGTTATAAACTATAATATGTCAAATACAATACTATATATAGATCTACCCGTGGCTTATGGAACGGATATAGAAAAGTTAGAAGATACTTTAAAAAGTATGAAAAAAGACGTTTTAAGTATAGAAAATGTTAAAGATTACTCACTACTTGGAGTAAATGAATTTAATTCATCATCTATATCATATCTAGTAAGCATTGAGTGTGCTCCTAATAAAGGATACCAAATAAAAAGAGACTATTATGGTTTAATATTAAAATATTTTAAAGAAAACAATATTGAGATACCTTATAATAAAATAGATGTAAATATAAGGAGGAATAATGAATAAAATAAAATATTTTGAAAAAGAAATAGGTTATTTAAAAAAAGAAAGTAATAAAGAAGATTTAAAAAAACTAATTAATTTACTACCAGACTATTTCTTCGAAATACCTGCTTCTTCAACTGGAAAATATCATCCAAAATTTTCTACCACCAAGCATGGATTATTAAAACATACTAAGGTAGCTATAAGAATAGCTTATGAATTGTTCAATATAGAAGATAGATTTAATGATGAAGACAAAGACTTAATAATTATGGCCTTAGTATTGCATGATGGATGTAAATTAGGTCTACCTAAAGAAGAATATACCAAAATAGAACACCCACTAATTGTCTCAAAACTAATAATGGAACATCATAATGAATTACAAATGGATATAATAGAAGTAAGAAAATTATGTACTATGATAGAAGCGCATATGGGTAAATGGAATAAAGACTATAAAGGAAACGAAATATTACCTATACCTAGAAATGAAATTGAAAGATTTGTTCATAAATGTGATTATCTATCTAGTCGTAAATTTCTAAATATAAAATTTAAAAATACGGAAATTAGTGAGGAGTAAAATGAGTGAATTAAAAATTATTGTACCAGAGAATTTTAAAGAAATGGGTTCAAAAATTAATACCCATATCCAAGCTCTAAGAAATACCCAAGATAATTATCTAGTAGATATTGATTTAGTAAGATTTAATAACGGAGAAGGTAAAGCATTGATAAATGAAACCATTAGGGAAAAAGATGTCTATATTATATCTGATGTTACTAACTATGATATAACTTATGAAGCATTTGGAAAAACACATAATATGATGCCAGATGAACATTACCAAGATATAAAAAGAATTCTAAGTGCAATATGTGGACATGCTAAAAAAATAACTCTAATTATGCCATATATGTATCAATCAAGGCAAGATAAAAAATCAGGCCGTGAATCACTAGACTGTGCTGTAGCCTTACAAGAATTAGTAAAAAGTGGTGTAAATGAAGTAATTACGTTTGATATTCATAATAGTGGAATATGTAATGCTATACCAGATATTGCCTTTGAAAATATATATGCTACCGATGAAATGTTATTTAATTTAATAACAAAAGAGAATATAAGTTCTAAAAACTTAGTTGTCGTATCACCTGATGAAGGAGCAATGAAAAGAGCAAGTCTACTATCTGATATATTAGGAGGAATTCCTGTTGCTTCGTTTTACAAACAAAGAGATTATACCAAACTAGAGAATGGACATCATCCAATAATAGAACATCGCTTTTTAGGCCCAGATTCACTAGAAGGAAAAGATGTTATCGTAGCAGATGATATGATTGCATCAGGAGGATCACTATTAGATACTTCAGAAAGACTAAAGAAATTAAAAGCTAATAGAATATTTTTAATGGCAACATTTGCCTTGTTTACAAGTGGTCCTGATAAATTTGATTTATTTTACAAGAAAAAATATTTTGATAGAGTATATGCTACAAATTTATCTTATGTACCAGAAAATATTAGAAAAAAAGAGTGGTTTATTTTGATAGATTGTTCATATAAATTAAGTTATGTTATAAATGAACTTAATCAAGGACATTCTATATCTAGTATACTAGACGGAGAAGCCAACATTATAGAAAAATTAAAGGATGTGAATATATGAAATTAAATAACAAAGGCTTTACACTAATAGAATTATTAGCAGTAATAGTTTTACTAATAGCTATATCAGCCATTGCTATACCAAGTATTACTGCCTCAATAGAAAGAAGCAAAGCCAAACAAGATGATGCCAAAAAAAGAATTATTGAATCTTCAGCAGAATTATACTATTCAAATAATAAAAATAAATTAACTAATTTTAAAAATGGTACTTGTTATATAAGTATAGATGACTTAGATTTAACTGACAAAGAAAAAACAGATCCATATAACAACACATATAATGGTGGAGTAGTTTATGAAAATAAGAAATATGTATATAAAGATGCAAATGAAATAAAAATAAATAAATGCAACATCTAGGAGGATATATGAATAATAAAGGGTTTATGATGACAGAAGTTGTAGTAGTATCAGTAATAGTATTATCTGTATTAGTAACTATGTATGTAAGTTATGGAAAACTATTTACGGGATTTAAAGAAAAAATAAATTATTATAATCCTGATAGTATATACAAGTTAGCTAATGTAAGAGATACAATGATAAAAGATGGAACATTAAATACTCTAATAAAAGAATATACAAGTACAATAAAAATAGATAGTTATTGTAAAGGACTATGTAATGAATTAAAAAGTACAAACAATATATATATATCTAATTATGAAGACTTAGAAAAAATTAATAATACTAATCAAACTTTTAAAGACTATATAGCCTTCTTAGAAAATAATATTGAAAATAAAAATAATTATTATCTTATAATAGAAACAGAAGTATATAATAACTATTATTATTCGTATTTAGAGGTAGAAAAACTATGAAAAAATTAAACAATAAAGGTTATCTAACTGTTGAAGTAGTATTAGCAAGTGTAATAGCTTTTGGTCTTGCATATTTCTTATTGAATCTAACTATTAAAGTAAAAGATAAGAATGACGATATGTTAGTTAAAACAATACTAATTAATGATAAGGCTATAATAGAAAATAATATTATGAAAGATAATGATAAATATACTAGTGTAGAATTAGAAGAATGTGCGCAAAAAAAATGTACAATCAGTTTTCTATCAGATACAAATAATAAACTAATATATATAAATGTAGAAGGTAAATATCCTAAAATCGAGTGTAGAACAGATGGAAATTTAACATTTTCTAAAGAGTTTAGTAAATATGCTAATGTAGGAAATATAAATATTAATGAAACTAGTGATTTATTATCAATAACAATACCTATCACTAATGAGTTTATAAAAGATTATAATTTTGATATAAATATAGAATTAATAAAATAGTACCTTAATTAGGTACTATTTTATATTTCTCTCATAAAATCTTTGTCTTTAAATGGATTATCTGGATCAATTTTATCAACAAACAATATTCCATTCAAGTGATCAAGTTCATGCTGAAAAGCAATTGATAGTTCTTCTCTAGCTCTATATCTTATAGGATTACCATCAACATCATATCCAGTAAAAGTAACTCTAGCATATCTAGGAACAATACCAACGACATCTCTATTAACACTTAAACAGCCTTCTCCTTCAGATGCATATATAAGTTCTTCAGAATTAGAAATAAGTTTAGGATTAATTAATACATAATCCTTAAATTTGCCAGGTTCCTCTTCATGACAAACCACAAAAAATCTTTCATTAACGCCAACTTGTGGAGCAGCAAGACCCATACCAGGACGAAGATCGTATTTTTCAGCATATTCTTCTATCTGACTTAATCTTAAATGTTCTAGCATATCGTGAATTAATTTCTTTTTTTCATTTGATAAAGGAAAAACAACCTCTTTATTTTCAGCTCTAACTCTTTTGTCTTTTTCATCAAGAATATCACAAGTTCTAAGCATACTATCCCTTCTTTCCAAGAAGTATTTTAACACATAATATAAAAAAAGGGAAGCATTTCCCTTAAAATATAGAGCTAGGCATTAAAAGTTCTAGTACCTATAATTATAACTAGTAAAATAAATAGTACTAAAACAATAGCAGCAGCACTTCCATATCCTCCATATCCTCCGCATCCACAGCTAGGATATCCGTAACTAGGATATGATTGATATGAAGCACCACATCCACATCCACTAGTACCTGTGCCATATCCACTATTGTATCCACCATAGTAATACATAATAAATACCTCCTTTAAGTATCTAATATAGTTTACTCAAAAAAGCAAAAATGGTTAAAGTAAAATACCCAATTTAAAAAAATGTTTACTTTTTTTGAATTTTTAGTATAATTATAATAAAGAATAGAGGGAATAATATGAGTTTAGAAAAGTTTATAGTTTATTTATTAATATGTTTTTTTCTAAGTTTTTTTATAGGAATAGAAAGACAATATAGACACCGTTCTGTAGGTCTTAGAACAACTATTCTAGTAGCTATAGGATCATATTTATTTGTTAATTTTTCATTTTTATTAAATGGATATAACATAGATGTAACAAGAATAGCTGCTCAAATAGTAACAGGAATAGGTTTCTTAGGAGCTGGAGTAATATTAAAAGATGGAGTAAAAATTAGAGGATTAACAACAGCAGCAACATTATGGTGTACAGCAGCAATAGGAGTTTTATGTGCTAGTGGTTTTATACTTGAAGCAATATCAGGAACAGTAATAATTTTGTTCTCTAATGTTTTTCTAAGATATGTTAATAAAATAGTCAATCAAAAAAGTAAATATGAACAAACAAAGGAAGAATTTAAAGTTACAATTACTTCCTCAAAAGATAGAATAAAAGAACTAATAAAAGATATTACCAGTAATACAAAATTTAATATAAACAAACTAGATGTTAAGAAAAATACTATTATTTTAAATATTACTTTTTTTAAACCAGAAGAAAAACAAATAACAGAATTTATTGATATAATAAATAAAAAATATGAAATAGAAGAATATAGTTATGAAAAATTAAAAGAAGAAATAAAGATAGAAGAGTATGATGAACTATAAATTGTAAATTACTATAGGGAGAAAATATGAGAACAAAAAAAATGCTATTAAATGTAATTACAGATATATTACCATATATTATCATTGGAATAATTGGCTTAGTTAAAATGAATGTTTTGATTAAATATGTAGGAGATGTAGGGAATGGTTATTATCAAACCATAAACCAAATCATATCTTATGTCTTTTTAGCACAATTTGGTTTTGATGATGCTGTAATATATAGTCTATACAAACCATTTGCTGAAAAAAATAAAGATGATATTAATCGAATATACTCCGGAAGTAGATATATTTTTAAAATAATAGGGGTAATAATAATTACTATAGTAGCCATAGTTAGCCTAGGGTTATACTTGTTTTATGGATTTACAGATGGTTATAGAAGCAGTGCTTTAATATGTTTTATAGTAATATGTTGTTCTTATTTAATAGCATATTTTGGAAAAACGCAGACATATCGTTCCATATTATGTTCTAATCAAGAAAAATATATTTATTCTAGTGTTATAAATACTTTTAAAATAATATGTGATTTATTAATAATTTTTGCATCTATAAAATTTAGAAATTTAGAAAGTATAGCAATTGTTATATTAATTGTAAAAATACTAGAAGAAACAACTATGCGAATAGTTGTTAAAAAGAAATATTATTGGTTAAAAGAAGTAGAAAACAAGAATACTACTATGGTAAAAATGGTAAAAGATTTAGGTGTAAGTCAAATAGGCTATTTAATACTAAATAATGTAGATGCCATATTATTGATGGGATTTCTAGGACCAACCATAGTAAGTATATATACAACATATAACTATATATTAAGGTTTTTATCAGAAATAGCCTCTAGAATACAAGTAGTATCAGTATATTCATTTGGTAATGTTTTAGCAAGTGATGAAAAAGAAGAAAAAGTTATTGGTTTATATAATGAATCATTTACGTTATTTTCAATTATTTCTTTTTCCTTATCATTAACATTTTTACTAGGAATAAGAACTTTTGTAAATCTATGGATAAATGATCCAACATATATTCTAAGTTACAGAACAGCTGTATTATTTACTGCAACACTATTCTTAGGTATTATATACTACCCATTATTAACCCTAATAAATGCTAATGGACAATTTAAAACCAATAAGAATCATACATTAACATGCGCTATAATTAATTTAATATTATCATTTGTATTAATTAAACCTTATGGTATAGATGGTTTATTATTTGCTACATCTTTAGCATATTTTGTAAATATTATCCTAAAAGCTAAGGATACTGGTAAAACAAACTTAAAAAAATTAGGTGTACATAAAGTAGTAACAACATATATGATAACAGTAATAATATTTTTTATAGTATGTTATTTATTTAAATATATTGAAATACTTTTCTTCAATAATATTCATTCTATATTAACTTGTGTCATAGTATTAGGAATTACCTTTATAGTATTAATATTCCTAATAACTGCAATTATGTACATGATTACCCCAGCTACTAAAGAATTATTGAATAGAGGAAAAAAATTAATAAAAAGAAAATCATCATAAGAGAATGAAAAAACACATTCTCTTTTTTAATTTGAAAAAAAATAATAAAATTAAAAAAAATAAAAGTAATTTTAAAATTTATTTCGTATAATATTAATGAAAGGACCAAACAAAGGTATCGTAAGTAGAATATGTAGTTATTGACATTGATAATTATATCTAATATAATAAAAATCAAGGAGGGTTATATGCTTGAAGTACAAAATGTTACAAAAAAATATGGAAATATAACAGCTGTAGATAATTTATCATTTACTGTTGAAGAAGGATGTATTTTTGGATTATTAGGACTAAATGGAGCAGGAAAAACGACGACTTTTAGAATGATCTTAGGGCTTATTGATGATTATGATGGAAAAATACTATTAAATGGAAAAAAAATAGATTACAAAGTAACGGACATTATAGGATTTTTAACAGAAGAGAGAAGTTTATTAACAAAACTTACCGTCGATGAACAAATAAAGTTTTATGGCGCATTAAAGTCATTAGACGAAAAAACAATCGAAGAAAGATTAGATTACTGGTTAGAGAGATTTAACATAAAAGAATATAAATCGAGAAAAATAAAGTCGTTATCTAAAGGGAATCAACAAAAAATACAATTTATATCAGCTATCATTAATGAACCAAAATTATTGATACTAGATGAACCATTTTCAGGACTGGATCCAGTTAACGTTGAACTATTCAAAAACATAATATTAGAACTAAAGAAGAAAGGAACAATAATAATATTCTCTTCTCATAGAATGGAACACGTCGAATTATTCTGCGAAAAGTTGTTAGTTTTAGTAAAAGGAAAGTGCGTTCTAAGTGGTTATTTAAAAGATATAAAAGATAAGTATAAAAAGAAGAATATAATTGTTAAGGGTGATTTTAATATAGATAAAATAAAAGAGTTAGATGGCGTAATAGATATAAAAAAAGAAAATGATAGATATATAATATCAATTGAGGATGATAGTTATACTAATAAAATATTCAAAGAAATAAGCAAATATGATATAAAAATGTTTTCTGAAGAAGATCCATCTCTTAATGAAATATTTCTATCAGTAGTAGGTGAAAATTATGAATAAATTAGGTTTTTTGACAAAATATTCATTAGGAAAGAAAATAAAAAGTAAATGGTTTATTGTAGTAAATATAATCATATTATTAGTAATATCTGCACTTATAAATATGGATTCAATAATTAAATTATTTGGAGGAGACTTCAATAATAATGAAGAAATACTAGTTATAGATAACATAGGAGTATTAGAAACATTTAAAGATATATATGCTATTAATAATGAATATTTAAAATCAGAAACAAAATATTCCATAGAAGAATATAAAGAAGGATATGATAGTGCTATAGAAGAAATAAAAGATACTGATAAAATACTTATTGTAATAGACAAAGATGAAACTAATTATATAACTTCTAAGTTAATAACTAATAGCAGTATGGATACGATAACTTATACTATAATATCTAATACTCTTGACAGTGTAAAAAGAGAAGAAGTATTAAAAAGTTATAATATAACAAAAGAAATGTATGAAAAAATAGAAAGTAAAGTAGAAGTTGAGAGAATAATATTAGATTCTGAAAATAAAGATGATAATATGTTAACCAATTTAGTTGTAACTATTATAACAATGCCATTTTTCTTCTTAACAGTTTATCTTGTACAAATGATTGGAGCAGAAATAAATGAAGAAAAAAGTACTAAAAGCATGGAAATAATTATATCAAACGTAAGTGCTAAAACACATTTTATCTCAAAAATAATATCTTCCAATGTATTTGTTCTAATTCAAGGAGCATTATTAATAATATATTGCATAATAGGAATTATAATAAGATACTTTGTAAGTGGAAGTATTATCAATAGTTTACCAGTTGAATTGACCACTTTAGGTAGTACTTTATCATCAAGTGGAATAATGGATAATATAAAAATAGCATTACCTCTTATGTTATTGTTATTAATAATAACACTATTTGCATATTCAATAGTAAGTGGAGTATTAGCATCCGTAACTACAAATATGGAAGATTATCAACAAATACAAACTCCAATAGTATTAATTCTATTAGCAGGATTTTATTTATCATCGCTAGCAAGTATATTTAAAGGGTCAATCTTTATTAAAGTAGCATCTTATCTACCATTTATATCGAGTTTATTAGCTCCAACAATGTATGCTCTTGGAGAGTTTAGCTTGTTTGATATGTTAATATCAATATTACTAATGGTCGTAACTATATTATTACTTATGAAATATGGATTTAGAATATATAAAGTTGGTATATTAAATTATTCAGATAATAACTTATGGAAAAAAATATTTAAATCAATGAAGGGAGAAAAATAATGAAAGGAACATACATTATAATAACATTTAAGGACGGAACTACTAAGACAATTTATACAGGAAAAAATAAAATAAAAGAAGCAGATGAACTTACTAAGAAATTTAATGATCAAAATGAATTGATTGAATGGATAAATAGAGAACTGTTGATAAATAATCCTAAAATAGATCCTAATCGTGTAAAGTGTGTAACAATAGGACAAAAAAAACATGATAGCTATGACTTTGATGGTAAAATTTCTCCAGTAATGTATGCTTATGATAAAATGGATATTTCTAAAATAAAGGAACTTGTTTTAAATTATATACTAGTATCTCCAAATGAAAGAATAAAAATTTTTGGTATTCATTTTGTTCAAACTGATGCCATGTTAAACTATAGAGATGGATATAAAAATCTAGAAACACAAGATGTTATAAGAACAGTAGAAGCTTATTTTGCTCCATCTAAAAATGGAACTATACCATACAAGAAATATAGAGATAGTTATTTTAAATTAGTAGAACTTGGAATAATAAAACATGACAATACAAATACGATCAAAACACCTTCTATAGAAACTAATGATGAAATGTATAATTATGAAGATAGATTTTTTGATGGTGATATGTTAGACTTAGCATCATGTGAAGAAAATCAAATAGGGTTTGATGGATATGCCAATTACTTAGAAGGGATATATCCTGCCACATATACTAGAAGGAGAATATAATTTATGATAGAAGTGAAAACACATAATTATACATTAGTATTAATGTTTAAAGATAAAAAAATAATAATCCCCCTAAATGTTAGAAATACAAATTATAACAACATAGAAAGTAATATCGTTAATAAATATAGAAGCATTGAAGAATTAAAAAAAGAATTTACCAAAAAATTCGATAATGAAGTAATAGATATGTATATTGAAGAAGAAATCTATATTCTTTCTCCAGGAATTTCCACAGAAAAATATATAAAACATTATTTAAACTTCAATAAAAGAGAAAATGAGCCAAGCTTAGAAAATGAGCCAAGCTTACTTAAAAAGAGACAATAAATATGAAATTAATTAATGAATTTTTAGAATACTTAAAAGTAATAAAACATTATTCAGAAAAAACTATTATTAGTTATGAATTTGATATTTGTGAATTATACAATTATTTTAAAAGTAAAAAAATAGATATAATAAACATAACAAGAAAAGATACAGAAGCATATTTGGAATTTCTCTATAGCTTAAAAATTGACAAGAATACAATATCAAGAAAATTAAGTAGTATAAGATCATTTTATAACTATTTAGTAAAAGAAGAAAAAGTATCATATAATTATTTTAATTTAATATCTAATCCCAAACATAAAATAAGTTTACCAAACTATCTTAAAGATAAAGACTTAGATAAAATGTTTGAAGTACCAGATTTAACAACACCATTAGGACAAAGAAATAGATTAATATTAGAACTATTATATGCAACAGGAATTAGGGTAAGTGAACTGGTGAACATTAAAATAAATGAAATTAATCGATATAATAGAACCATCAAAGTATTAGGTAAGGGAGAAAAAGAAAGAATAGTAGTGTATGGACATATGTGTGAAAACATAATGAATATGTATATAAAAGATGGAAGATGTCAATTGTTAAAAAATAAAAATAACGATTATTTACTTCTTAATAAAAATGGCAATAATTTATCGACAAGAATGATAAGAAATATTTTAGATGATATAATGATAAAAAGTGGCATTAGAAAACATGTTCACCCACATATGTTAAGACATACATTTGCTACAGATATGTTAAATAATGGAGCAGATATTATTAGTGTTAAAGAATTATTAGGACATGAAAATGTTAATACAACAAGTATATATACTCATGTTACTAATGAGCAAATAAAAAAAGTATATGAATCTTGTCATCCAAGAGCAAAGGAGTAATATTATGTCAAAATTATATTTTAGATATGGATACAGTAAATCAGCAGCTATTTGTCAAATAGCTTATAATTATAACGAAAGAGGAATGGAAGTAGCTATAATTAATGCCAAAAACAACGAAAAAATCAAATCAAAGTTAGCCAATTTAGAAAGAGACGTTAATGTCATTTTAGATGGCAATAGTCTATATAATAAAATAGACTTAAAAAAAATAAGTGCCGTCTTAGTAGATAATGCACAATACTTAAGTCAACCTTTAATAGAAGAATTATTTTATATAGCGAAATTAGAAAATATTCCTGTCATTGCTTTTGGTGAAAGAATATCGCAAGAAAAAACAAATGGTGCCATTAGATTAATGGAATTAGCTGATACGATTGAATCAATAGACAAAGTTAACAACAGAGGAAATGGATCTTTAGAATATTACTATGGGGCAATGAACTGTAGTAAAACAGCTAATCTATTATATAAAAACGAACATTTAATTGAAGATGGTAATATAACATTACTAATAAAGCCAAAGTTGGATAGAGATGAAAAATTAATTCAATCTAGAATAGGACTAGAAAAAGAAGCAGATATTATTGCAGATGAAAATACACCTCTGTATGCAACATTAAAATATAAAATAGAACATGATTATGTAAATTATATACTAGTAGATGAAGCACAATTCCTAACAGAAAGTCAAATTGATCAGTTGAAAAGAATTAGTGAAGAATATAAAGTAAGTGTTATATGTTATGGTTTAAAGACAGATTTTTTATCTCATGCATTTACAGGAAGCAAAAGGCTCCTAGAAGTAGCAGATACAATTACAAAAATGAGAACCGTTTGTAGATGTGGAAAAGGAGCAGACTTTAATGTACGAATTGATAAGAATGGTAATTACGTAAAAGAAGGAGAACAATTAGTTATTGATGATGGGGTGACTTACACATATGTATCTGTATGTGCCAACTGTTTTATAAAAAATGTTTTAGGTAATCCCCAAATAACAAGAGTAAAAAAATAAAATTAGAAAATTCTATTAACACATTGATTTTTTTTACTTTGTTTTTTTCTGCGTATTCATAGACTTATCTCATTAATTTTGGTATAATTACTATATGGGGAGGACACAATGTATAATAAAGCATTAGAAGTATTAAACATATTTTATGAACATGGTTATGTTGCTTATATAGTTGGAGGCTATCCAAGAGATAGTATTCTAGAAATAAAAACATCTGATATTGATATATGTACTGATGCTAGACCCAAGGAAATAATGGAAATATTTGCCTCACAAGCTGTTAGTGATGTTAGCTATGGTTCCGTAAAAGTAATATATAAAAATAGTAAATTTGATGTTACTACTTTTAGAAAAGATATAAAATATGTAGACAATAGAAGACCTATTAAAATTAAATATATAAATAATTTAAAAAAAGATTTATTAAGAAGAGACTTTACAATTAATACAATATGTATTGATAAAGATGGTAATATAATAGACCTTCTTAATGCAAGAAGCGATATAAATAAAAGACTTATTAGAACAGTAGGAAATCCTAGATATAGAATTAAAGAAGATTCACTAAGAATTCTTAGAGCCATAAGGTTTGCTTCCATACTTGATTTTGATATTGATGATAAAACAGGATACTATTTAGCAAAATATGGATGTTTGTTAAATAATTTATCTAAAGAAAGAAAAAAAGAAGAATTAAATAAAATATTTTCATCACGGGGAAAAGAAAAAGGAAGAAAATTAATACTAAAATATAAATTAGAAAAGTATTTAAATATTGATAATATAGCTAATATTGTTATGTGTGATGATATTATAGGAATATGGACTCAATTAAATGTTGAAAATATATATAATTTTTCTAAACTAGAAAAAGAACAAATGAAATTAATAAGGGAATTAATGTCAAGACCTATGGATAAATATAATATATATAAATATGGTCTATATATTTCAATGGTAGTTTGTGAAATAAAAGGATATGACAAAGTTAAAGTAAACAATATATATAATAAATTGCCTATTCTAAACAAAAGTGATATATGTATTAGTGCAAACGATATAGCCAAAATATTAAATAGAAGACCGGGAGCGTATTTAAAAGAAATACTTAAAGATATAGAAAAAGAAATACTTAAAGATAAGTTAGATAATACAAAGGAAGATATAGAAAGATATATAATAGAAAAATACAATTAAGGTGACTAACATGAAATTATTCGATAAAATTAAAAACGTTTTTAAAGGAAACAAAGAAGAAACAGTATTAAATTATGATAAGGGATTAAAGAAAACAAGAGAAGAATTTATTTCAGAACTTAGTAACTTATCAAAAAAATATAAATTCATTAATGAAGATTATTTTGAAGAATTAGAAAATATTTTGATTATGGCAGACATTGGTGTATCTACAGTTATGAATTTTGTAGACTTACTAAAAAAGAGAGTTAAAAAAGAAAATATAGAAGATACTAATGTCTTAAAAGAAATCATAGTAGATGAATTATTTATTATGTATGTTGGTAATGATATTATTGATAGTAAAATTCATTTTAATAGTGATGGTCCTACCATTATTTTGTTCGTAGGAGTTAATGGGGTAGGAAAAACAACTACTATTGGTAAAATAGCTAATAAATATAAAAGTTTAAATAAAAAAGTTTTATTAATAGCAGGTGATACTTTTAGAGCAGGAGCTATAGAACAATTAGTAGAATGGGGAAAAAGAACGGATACAAAAGTTATCACACCTGTAAGTGCAGACCCATCTTCAGTTATTTATGATGGGTTAGATATTGCCAAAAAAGAAAATTATGATCTTGTATTGATAGATACAGCAGGAAGATTACAAAATAAAACAAACTTAATGCAAGAACTATCTAAAATTAATAAAGTAATTGAAAAAGTAATGGGACATAGTTGTGATGAAACACTCTTGGTAATAGACGCTACAACTGGACAAAATGGTGTTAATCAAGCCAAAGCATTCAAAGAAATTACAAACATTACTGGAATAGTATTAACTAAATTAGATGGTACAGCCAAAGGAGGAATTGTTCTTGGAATAAAAGAAACACTTGGAATACCTGTCAAATTTGTAGGACTAGGTGAAGGCATTAATGATCTTGAGCCATTTGATATAGAAAAATATATATATGGATTATTTAAAGATCTTTAGGAGGAAATATGGAAAAAAAAATAGAAAAAATATTTTGTTACATGGTATCAATTATTGTTTTAGTATTAATAATACTTACTATTAAAAAGATAATATTTTTACCAGCCTTACTTTTAATGACTTCTTTATTACTTTTTGGATTATCTTATACAATTCGAGATAGTAAGAAAAAATGGTTAATATATACACTATTTATTATAGGAGTAATACTTGTTATATCAGCAATCAGTTATTTAATATGGAGATTAATATAATGGAAAGTAGAAATTATATAATAATACTTTATGACTTTTATAACATATTATTTAGTGATAAGCAAAAATTATATTTTGAAGAATATTATTTTAATAACTTATCTCTAGGAGAAATTAGTGATAATTATTCGCTAAGTAGAAATGCTATTCATAAAATAATAAAAAGTATGGTAGAAAAGTTAGAGTATTATGAAGATAAACTTAAATTATATGAAAAAAGTATTGAATTAACCAAGATTATTGATACTTTGGATAAAGATACAAAAGAAAAAATAAGTAAATTATATTTGGAGTGATCATATGAATTTAAAATTAGAAAATAGAAAGTTACCAGAAAAACCATATAAAGAAAAAAAAGAGTATTCATACGGATACGCCAGTATATTATATTTAATGTCTCTAGTAGTTACAATATTAAGTTTAGTATTAATAATAATGATTTTTACAAGGGGAAAATAATATGAATGAAAGTATATTAGAAAAAATTGGTGAAAATTTAACAGAAGTTAAGTATCTAGTAAATCCTGCAATTGCTCGTGATAAAGAACTAAAAGAACTAGTTATGGTTCTACTCACTCCAGAAAAGTCAGCAGTTTTAGTAGGAAAACCAGGTATTGGTAAAACAGCTATCATAGAAGGTTTAGCCTACAGAATACAATTAAATGATGTTCCTAATGCTCTAATGGGATACCAACTATATAGAATTAATACCCCATCATTATTGGGAGACTATGATGGTGAAAATAGAGTGGTATCTTTAGTTAATGAATTAAAAACAAAAGAAAAAATAATAATATTTATTGATGAAATACATACATTAATAGGTAATAACGCAGAAGGAGCATTAGACCTCGCCAATATGTTTAAAGAAGGATTAAGTAGAGGAACAATTAAACTTATCGGAGCTACAACTGATTATGAGTATGAAAGATATATATTAAGAGATAAAGCTTTCGTTAGAAGATTTGAAAAAATCGAAATAGAAGAACCGACACAAGAAATGTGTGTACAAATACTTATGAGAACAGTACCAAAAATAGAAGTTCAAACAGGAGTTAAATTACCTTACAGTGATTTTACCAAAGAAAAAATAATGACATTTATCGTAGATATGACAAGTGAATATAAAAGAGTTTATGAAATATCTTCTAGATACCCGGATATTGCATTAACTATATTAAGACAAGCATTTTCACAAGCTCTATATGAAAATAGAACAACTGTAGGAATGAAGAATATATATGATGCTATCAGTTCAACAAAAGCTGTATATCCAGATGTTATAAAAAAAGAGCTTGTTAAGTTTAAAGAAATATTTGCTAAAGAACTTCTTGAAGAAGGAGTAAATATTTAATTAAGGAGGAACTATGGAATTAAAAAAAATACTTTCAGGTATTAAATATGAACTCGTAAATGGAACAGATGATATAGATATAAAAGATATATCACAAAATTCAAATAATATAAAAGAAGGGTATTTATTCGTAGCTATTAAAGGAAGTAATGTAGATGGACACGATTATATAGATAGTGCTATTAAAAATGGTGCAAAAGCTATAATCGTAGAAAATGATTATTCCAACAAAGATATAACAGTCATTAAAGTATCATCTACAGAAGAAATTTTTTGCAAATTAGCAATTAATTATTTTAACAATCCAATAAGCAAATTAACATCTATTGCTATTACAGGAACTAAAGGAAAAACATCAACTGCTTTTATGATTAAAACAATTCTTGAAAAAAATGGTAATACAGTAGGAATTATTGGAACAAATGGAGTTTATATTAAAGACAAACACTATAAAATAATTAATACAACACCAAATGGATATGATATACAAAAATATATACAAGAAATGCTTGATAATAAAATAGAATACCTAGTTATGGAAGTATCTAGTCAAGCTTTAAAATATGGAAGAGTAAAAGGAATGAATTTTGATTATGGTATATTCACTAATTTATCAAAGGACCATATAAGTAAAACAGAACACTCTAGTATGGAAGATTACATAGAAAGTAAAAGTAAATTATTTGATATGTGTCATCATGGTATATTTAATTTAGATGATGAGCATGTCTTTAATATGATAGATAAGAAAAGTTCCACAATTAATACTTATGGATATAATGAAAAAAGTGATTTAAGAATTACAGATATAAAATATATTAAATATGATCATTTTTTAGGAATTGAATTTAAAACAGATGGATTAATCAAAGATACATTTAAAGTTAGTAGTCCAGGTAAATTTTCTTCATATAATGCCCTCGCAGCAATATTATGTACATACATGTTAGGAGTTACTCCAAACGTTATAAAAAGTGCTTTAGTTAATTTCTTCGTAAAAGGGAGAGTAGAACCTATAAAAGTATCTGATAAATTTAATTTAATAATAGATTATGCACATAATGGAATAAGTACAGAAAGTCTAATAACAACAATAAGAGAATATAACCCTAAAAGAATAGTGACTATATTTGGTTGTGGTGGAAATAAAAGTGTAGATAGAAGATATGAAATGGGGCATGTAAGTGGAACATATTCTGATTTTTCTATTGTAACAGAAGATAATAATAGATTTGAACCATTTGAAGATATTGCAAGAGATATATTAAAAGAGTTAGATAAAACAGGTGGAAAATATATTGTTATACCAGATAGAAAAGAAGCTATAAAATATAGTATAGAACATGCTAAAGAAGGAGATGTTATACTTCTAATAGGCAAAGGACATGAAGATTATAAGGAAATAAATGGTAAAAGAACACATTTTGACGAAAGAGAAGTAATTCAAGAAATCTTAGAGGAATTAAAAAAATAAATCTATAGTAATTAATTTATGTATTATTTTTGAAGAAAATTCACTAAAAACTCTTTACATTTTATCAAATTGTTATATAATGTAACTATACAGAAAGAAAAACTGTGAAAAGGACACGATTATATATTGATGTTTTATAGAGAGTTAGTGTTTGGTGAAAACTAATAAACAAGATATGTAATTACTACCTTGGAGTTAATCATGAAAAGTGATTCGGTTAAACCCGTTATTTAAATTAAGTATCAATTAGGATGGTACCGTGTTAATGACACTCCTTTATAAGGGGTGTTTTTTGTTTGAATACTTTATTAATGTTGAGTTTAATAATGTAAAATAATATTAAAAATAAGGAGTAGTATTATGGAAAGTATGTCATTAATAAAATATTTAAGAATATATTATGGGGTAAATATAAGTAAAAAAAATGGAAAATTAACACATAATCTTATAAAGAAAAATATGCCATTTGTTAAAAGATGCAACTTTGATTATTCATTATCAAATAGGGATATGCTCATGTGTGGAGAAATTGTAATGGTGTATGATGATACGGGAGTAGTATTACCATATATGGTGCCAGAAAAGAGGTATGTTACCTATTGTGATGAAACAGATGTAATAGAAGAACCACCACATAAATATATTACCCTAGAAGAAGCAAAAAAATTACCGGATTACTTATTAATTGAAGAACTACATCACTCAAAACATAAGAGAAATAGATATAAAAAATTAAGAGATGAACTTCTGTATGAAAGAGGACGTGCTGGAGTTAAGATATTTAAAAGTGAAAGAAGTCTTGAAAAATTAAATGATACGTTAGACGAAGAATTTGATATGTATCCAGATATATCTGAAAGAGAACGCACTATGATCAAGTCAAGAACAAGGCACGTTAGAAGATAAAGAAAACTAGAGGAAAGGGAATGATTAAATGATTAATATTCGTGAAGATAAAGACCTAAGTGTTATGAATCATAGTTGTGCCCATTTATTAGCACAAGCTGTAAAACACCTATACCCTAATGCTTTGTTTTGGGTAGGACCTGTTATTGAAGAAGGATTTTATTATGACATTGATTTAGGAGATGAAGTAATTAAAGAAGAAGATTTAGAAAAAATAGAAAGAGAAATGAAAAAGATCTCTAAAGACGGAAAAAAAATAATTCGCCATGAAATATCAAAAAAAGAGGCTTTAGAGAAATTTAAAGATGATCCATATAAAATTGATCTAATAAGTAGAATGGATGAAAATGAACAAGTTATTAGTTGTTATACTCAGGGAGATTTTACTGACTTGTGTCGTGGTCCACATGTAGATACGGTTAAAGAACTAAAATATTTTAAATTACTTAAAGTAAGTGGAGCATATTGGAAGGGTGACGCTAATAATAAAATGCTTCAAAGAATATATGGAATATGTTTTAAAAATGAAGAAGATTTAGTTAAGTACCTAGAAGATTTAGAAGAAGCTAAAAGAAGAGATCATAAGAAACTAGGACGTGAATTAGAATTATTTATGATTAGTGAATATGGTCCAGGATTTCCATTCTTTTTACCAAAAGGTATGATATTAAGAAATGAACTTGAAAATTTTTGGTATAAAGAGCACACCAAAGAAGGTTATCAATTTATAAAAACACCTATAATGTTAAATAAAGAATTATGGGAATTATCTGGTCACTGGTATAATTACAGAGAAAACATGTATACAAGTGAAATAGATGAAAAAACATTTGCTATTAAGCCAATGAATTGTCCTGGAGGAATGTTGGTATATAAAAATTCTCTTCATTCCTATAAAGATTTACCACTTCGTATTGGAGAACTTGGTCAAGTACATCGACATGAAGCTAGTGGGGCTTTAAATGGATTATTTAGAGTTAGAACATTCACCCAAGATGATGCTCATATATTTATGAGAACAGATCAAATTGAAGAAGAAGTTATTAGATTAATTAATTTTATTGACAGAATGTATAAAACATTTAATCTAACTTACAGTATTGAATTATCTACTAGACCAGAAGAAAAATATATTGGAGATATTGAAGTATGGAATAAATCTGAAAAAGCCTTGGAAGAAGCTTGCCTTAAATCTGGACATGAATATAAGATTAATCCTGGTGATGGAGCATTTTATGGTCCAAAACTAGATTTTCACATAAAAGACTCTTTAGGAAGAGTATGGCAATGTGGTACTATTCAATTAGACATGAATTTACCAGAAAGATTTGATTTAACTTATATTGACTCAGATGGTAGTAAGAAAAGACCAGTTATGTTACATAGAGTAATATATGGTTCTATAGAAAGATTTATTGGAATATTGATAGAGCATTATGCTGGAGTATTTCCTCTATGGTTATCACCAGTACAAGTAAATGTTTTACCAGTAGTGTCTTCTTATCATGGAGATTATGCTAAAGAAATATATGACTATTTAATTGAAAATGATATTAGATGTGAAATTGATAGTAGAGATGAAAAATTAGGCTACCGCTTAAGAGAAGCACAAATCAAAAAAATACCATACACATTAATACTTGGTGAAGAAGAATGTAACAATAAAACAATTTCTTATAGAAAACATGGTAGTAAGGATACATTTACTACTACAAAAGAAGAATTTTTAAATTTATTAAAAGAAGAAATAAAAAATAAAAGTAACTAATCTTCTTTTAGTGTATAGTGAATAATAAAACTTATTATTGATAATATCATCAATAATAAGTTTTACTTTTTTATTTTCTATAAATATCCTCTGGGAAGTTTGCACTCATCATTATTAGAACCTGTATTTTACCTTTTTGTTAACAAGATACAATCTTCTTCAATAATTATTTTTTTATTTAATGTATTTTTCTATAATACTGTATAATTTTATTTATTTAAGTGTAATATATAGGATGAAAGAACATTCCTAATAGGTGTAATACTATATTAAATTTTTGGCATTAAGAAATATATAATAAATAATATAGAAACAATTATTGTTATTAAATTTATATTTAATTTAGCTTTTTTATTGCCTTTTATTTTATCAATAATATAAATTATTAAATCTATAATAACATAAGTAATTATACCTAAGCCTATTCCATCAGTTATAGAATATGTTAAAGGCATTAATATTATAGTGAGAAAGTTAGGAATAGCATTTCTTATGGAAGAAAAATCTACCTTTTTTATATTATTTATCATTAGTGAACCAACATAAATTAAAGCTGCAGACGATGAAGCAATTGGTATAAAAGCAAATACTGGTAAGATAAAGATCGATAACAAAAAGAATATTGATATAAATAAAGCAGTTAAACCAGTTCTTCCTCCTATGGCTACGCCAACACTTGATTCAACATAAGTTGTTACAGTAGAAGTTCCTAACATAGCACCAATTGGGGTAGACAATGAATCAGCCATCATAGATTCAGAATAATTTTTAGGTTTTCCGTCTTCATCTAATAAATTAGCACTTTCAGTACAACCAACAATAGTTCCCATAGAGTCAAATAAATCTATTATTAGAAAAGTAACTATTATCATAATAATGGTCATAATAGAGCCTTTTGGAAAAACAAAACCACCTTTTATAATAGACATAAATATTCCACCATTATCTGGATCCATAGAAAAATAGGTACTGAAATTTTCCCAAAACTTCCAACTTATTCCATCTACTTTACCTAGTAATATACTTATATCAGCTACATTTAGAGGAATGGCTAAGAGTGTTGAACCTAGTATTCCTATTATAACACTTCCTTTTACTTTATAATGTGATAGTATAGTAATTAATAATAATCCAAATAAACAAACTAGTGCTTTAGATACATTACCGCCAGCCGTATACTGACTAAAGTCTGTAAAATCCGTTAATTTTAATAAAGTAAAAGGACTATGTTCAATAATGCCTGCATTTTTTAAACCAATAAAAGCAATAAACAACCCAATTCCTACTGGTATAGCAGTTATAATAACTTTGGGTATTCCACCAAATATTTTTTCTCTTATGGATACACCTTTTATTTTAATAAATGATAACATGATAAATAGGATACCACTTAAAAATACGATAGACATAACATTACTATAGGTAAAAGCAAATCCTAGTGAACCACCCAAAATGGCTCCTATCGTAGAATTGAGTCCCATTCCTGGGGCTTCTACAAAAGGCATATTAGCAAATAAAGCCATAAATAAAGTTCCTATAGCACTACCTAGAGCTGTTGCTAAGAAAACAGATGAAAATTTTGGATCACTCGATCCCTCTATTAAAATATTATTAGGATTTACTGTTAAAATATACATAACAGCTAAGAACGTTGTTAATCCAGCAATAAATTCTATCTTTATATTAGTGTTGTTTTCTTTTAATTTAAATATTTTTTCTAATTTTCCTTTCATTCTACCACCTAATATAATTTTAACAAATAAAATTATAATTGCAAAGAAAAAAACAATTATTGTATTTAGAGGAGTTTCTTTCTTTCTTTTATTTTTTGTAAAATTTATGTAAAGTTAATTTAATTGTAGAATTGTTGTGCTATAATTAGTTTGAATGATAGTTGAAGGCAAATAAAGTAGATTATCATAGTTAATGGAGGTGTTTGATAAGTAGGGGGAACATTTAAGTTAATTAAATATAAAAGAAAGGTGGAAAAATGAAAAAGGTAAGTAAGAAAATAAGTAAAATAACTAAAGTTTTTCTAGTATTTGCTATAATATTTTCTAATTTAACTTGTTTAAAAACAGTATTTGCCTATGAAGAAAATAATGATTTTGAACTTACGTTAAATGAAGAAGAAAATAAAATTAATGTCAAATATTTAGAAACTTTAGAAGAAGAAGTAAATTATACTCTTGAAACATGTGAAGATTATGTTTATTTGGATGAAACAAAAGAACATAATTGTAGCAGTAAAGGTATAACTGGAGTTGAATTAAATCAAGGTACTGAAATAGAATTAGATATCCTTGATAAAATTAAATTTGATGGAGAATACAAGTTTTCTATTATATTAACTGATGAAGAAAGTAGAGTCATTGGAGAAAGTGAACTTGATAAAAAAATAGAGTTTGGTAAAGGACTTAAATATCATGTTTATAATAATATATTAGAAGAAATAGCTCTAGAAAATGAAATGTATTCAATAGAAAACAGCAATTTTACTATTCATACTGAATTAGAAATGGGAGGATTAGCCCCTACAGATAACTATTTTATTAATGAAGTAGAATATAGTGGAACTGATTTATTAAATTATTTAGAAGAAAAAGAATATGACTTAGATGGTCATCTACATGGAAAACATGAAATAATTATTCCTATTACCATTTATAATAGTGAAGGAGAAATTATAAGAGAAAATAATGAACCTATTACTATTATGTATGGTAGTTATGAAGATAATGATAATATCTTAAATAGTGATGTTAATTATCCAGAATTAAAATTTGAAACTAATGATGATGAAGGTAATGGAACTTTATATATAATTGAGTCTGAAGAAAGTGTTTCTACTGTATCAGAAATGAAAGATTTCTTAGATAATATGACAGAAGGTATCATTACTTATCAAATATTAGATGAATTAGGCAATGAAATAAATCTTGAAGAAGAAACAGACATTGAATTAGTAAATGATATGTTAATAGTACTATCTTGTCAAGATACTAATATATCTTATAAAATAGTATTTGTTACAAATGATTATATTGATGATTTAATTGAAGAGTCTTTAAATAGCGAAGATAAAAATATTCTAGATGTAAATTATTTTAATGAGGCTTTAAATGAAAAAAATTGGGACATAACTTTAAATGAAGACTATGAAGGCACATTAAAAGCTAAATTAGAAAAAAAAGACAGTAATATAACTACTGGAGATGAATTCACAATTGACTATATAGTGAGCCTTAAAGACTATGAATTAAATGGTATTGAAGGTATAATTAATTATGATAAAGATAAATTAGAACTTATATCTGTTAATTCTCTAGATACTATGAAAGGAAATGTTTTAAATGATAGATTTATGTATCTATTTAACACAAGATTATCTGGAGAAGAAGTAATTGATGAAGTTGATACCCCATACTACAATGAAGTAGATTATGTTGTTCTAAATATTAAATTTAAAGCTTTATCATATGGAGAAACGGAAGTTAGTATTACAGACTATGTTTTTGTAGATGGTGTTAATGAATTGACTTTAGAAAATGATGAAATAACATTACCAATAATAGTGAACGCTTCAAGTGATAATAATTTATCAAGATTATTTATTAATGAAAAAGAGATATTTTTAGAAGAAGATGTATTAGAGTACTCTATTAATGTACCAAATGAAGTTACAGAATTAAATGTTGAAACAGAACTATCTAATGTTGGTGCAATAAGTGTTATAGAATCTCCAGTAGAATTAGCAGTAGGAAACAATATAGTAAGAATAACTGTTACAGCAGAAAATGGAGATGTAAAAATATATACAATCAATGTTATTAGAGAGGAAGCTAAAGAAACTGAAGTCACTCCTGTTAACAACAATGTAACATATGAAGAAGACAATAATAAAGAAGATGATAATAATCATACAATAGATATCAATCCTTCTAGTAGTGAACCAGAAGAAATTGAAAAAGAAAAATCTAATTCTAATATATCTAAAATAATAATTATAATATTAATTATATTAGTTATAGCAGGTCTTATCTATTTGATATTTAAAGATGACGACGATGAAGAAACTAAGAAAGCAAATAAAGAAGTAGATAAATTAAAAAAAGATAATTCAAAAAAAATTATTGAACCTATAGTAAATAAGCCTAAAAAAGAAAATAAAGAAATAAAAGACGAAAATAAAAAAAGAAAAGATCCTAGAGATAATAAAAAATAAGTCTTGATAAGAAGAGCAGATTTAAGCTCTTTCTTTTTTTATTAAATAGGAATGTTCTCTTTTGGTTAGAAGAAAAAACGGCTCTTTTGTTGATAATTTAATAAAATAAGTAGATTTTTAGTAATTATTTTGTTATAATTATTAAAGTAAGGTAGGTGGATACTTTGAATAGACGAGGGCAAGCTTTAGTTGAGTTTATTTTAATATTACCTATATTCATAATGTTAATGTTTGTTATCATTGATTTTGGCATGGTTTTTAATGAAAAAAACAAACTGGAAAATAAAAGTATGGAAATAATAGAATTTATTAATCAAAGAAAAGAAATAGATGAAATTAAAACAATGTATCCTGATTATGATATATCAGTTAATAATAAAGATGATTATATAGTAGTAGCTATTAGTAGCAAAGTAAATCTTATTACACCAGGATCTAGTATTATATTAGATAATCCTTTTCCAATAAAAGTAGTGAGGTATCTTCCATATGAATAATAAAGGACAAACATTAGTGTTATTTGTTTTAATATTACCAATAATTATTTTCATAATGTTATTAGTAATAGATGTATCTAACATGTTTATCACAAAACAAGAGTTAAATAATATAAATAAAATAGTTTTAAATTATGGTTTAGATATTATAGAAGAAGAAAATATAGATAGCAAATTAGAAGAATTAATTAATAAAAATATTTCTGTCAACGAGCATACTGTTAAAATAGAAAATGGGACAATTGAAATAAATTTAAAAAAAAATATTCAAGGAATAGTTACTAAAAAGAAAATATATGAAGTAAAAAGTACGTATAAAGGATATATAGAAGAAGATAAAAAGGTAATAAATAGGGTGATATAATGAATAAGAATATTGGTAAAGTAATAGTAGTATCCTCAGTTAAAGGAGGAGTAGGAAAAACAACAACTGTATTAAATTTAGCAGGAATATATAGTTTAAGTGGTAAAAAAGTCTTAATTATAGATCTAGATTTATGTGCCGGAGGAGTAGCAACACTTCTTAATATTGACAATAAGAAAGATATATATATGTTAGTAGATGGAATAGCTAATAACAGATTTACGGAATTATCAGATTATGTTATATCTTATAACAACAATATTGATGTTTTATCTTCGCCAACAGATCCTAGAAATGCAAATAAAATACAAAGTAAATATATTCCAACTATTTTAAATATAGCTAAGTATCAATATGATGTAGTATTGATAGATACAAATCATATAATGAATGAAATAAGTCTGACTGCTTTAGATAATTCATATAATAATTTATTTATTATTACTAATGATCTAGTAGATATTAAAAATATGCGAAATATGCTTGCTATATTTAAAGAAACAGGTATGAAAAATTATTATATATTATTAAATAATTCAAGAGATATAGGACGAGATTATATTAGCATGTATGACATAAGAAGTATGATTGATGGAAATGTTGATTTTACTATATTAAAACATTTTTACATAAAAAACATTGACAAATATGTGCTAAATGGAGAAATACTTACTCTAAATAAAACAATTAATCGTTTATATGCCAGTGACATTGATAACATTAAAAAAATGGCTTTTACCTTACTAAAAGATAATAGAGGTGATGCAGATGAGTAAACAAAGTTTGACAGAAGCGTTTAATATAGAAAAAAGTAAGCCAATTATAAATGATTTAAATGACTATGAAATATTTAGAGATAAAACAAAACTAGAAGAATTAAGAAGCAGAATAATTCAAAATTTAATAGATAATAATATACCAAGTGATGTATCTTTGGAAGATTATGTTAATGAAGAAGTTAATAATATTTTAACTTATTATGATTTATCTCCTGAAGAAAGAGAATATATCTTTAATTTAATTCAAAGAGAGATTACAGGATATGGACCAATAACAGACTTACTTAAAAATGATAGTATTACAGAAATAATGGTTAATGGACCAAATGAGATATATGTAGAAATAGCTGGAAAATTAGTAAAAGATAACAATGTATCGTTTATAAATAATGAACATATCATTAGAACAGTTCAAAGAATAGTAGAACCATTAGGTAGAACAATTGATGCCAGCAACCCAATGGTTGATGCCAGACTTGAAGACGGTTCAAGATTAAATGCTATTATTCCTCCACTTGCTATTAAAAATCCCGTTATTACAATAAGAAAATTTTCCACTAGTTTAGAAAGTATGGAAGCATTACTAACAAAAGGAACTCTAACAGCAAGTATGGCAACTTTCTTAGATGCTGCAGTTAAGTCAAAACTTAATATTATTATTTCCGGAGGAACAGGTACAGGAAAAACAACATTGCTTAACATCTTAAGTGGCTTTATTGATCAAGAGGAAAGAATAATTACTATTGAAGATGCTGCTGAATTAAGATTACATCAAACCCATGTAATATCACTTGAAACAAGAGTTATAAACTATGAGGGTGAAGGAGAAATAACAATACGAGATTTAGTTAGAAACTCTTTAAGAATGAGACCTGACAGAATAATTGTCGGAGAAGTTAGAGGAAAAGAAGCCTTTGATATGTTACAAGCTATGAATACTGGACATGAAGGATCAATAACAACGTTACACGCAAACTCACCTAAAGATGCTATAAATAGATTGGAAACAATGGTTTTAATGAACAATATGGAATTACCAGTTAGTGCTATTAGGAACTATATCGAAAAAGCTATTGATTTAGTTATACAAATAGATAGACTATATGATGGAAAAAGAAAAGTAACATCAATTTCTGAAGTCGTAGGATTTGATGGTGATAATTTAAAACTAAAAGAAATATTTTCATTTACAGAAGAAGGAATTTCTAATAATGGAGAAGTAATCGGAGCATTTAAACAATATAAATATATTCCACATGTATATGAAAAAATCAAAAGAAAAGGTATTAAATTAGAAAGTATTTTTGGTGAATAAAATGGAAGAAAATACTAGTATTGGAAGACTTATAGGTAATATTGGTATTGTAGCAATTATATGTATTATTATATTTTTAATAGCTAAATACTTAGTATATAGTGAACTTATTATTACTAAATAATTTTTAGGAAGGTGTATTTATGGAAAGTAAATTATTTGCAATTGTTATACAGATTGTTATTGTGTTTCTTATAATAATATTAATTACTTTTATTATTGGAGAAAGTGAAAGATATAAATTAAGAAAAAGAATAAGTAAATACACAATTAATAAGAATAATGATAATATTTCTATATATGATAAAGTAATATCTAATTATAACAATGTATTAAAAAAACTAAGGATGCCAATAAAAAAAGTACTACCCACATTAGTAAAGAGATATGATAAATATGTAATTGGAGAAGGGTGTGGAGAAGATATTATTACAAACAAATTTGTATTAGCCGTTGCCATTACAGTTTTATATATAATAGTGTCTATTTTTAAAAAAGTTAAAATATCCCTATTATTTATATTGTTAGTGTTTATAATTGGATTCTATGTATATGATTTAATACTTATTATAGTAAAGAAAATTAGATATAAAACAATTGACAATGATATGTTAAGAGCAGTAATAATTATGAATAATGCTTTTAAATCAGGAAAGTCAACAATTCAAGCTGTTAAAATAGTAAGTGAAAAATTAGATGGTACCCTAAAGTATGAATTTAAGAAAATATATAGTGAAATGTGTTATGGACTTACCATAGAATCAGCTTTTGATAGATTTTCTAAAAGAGTTAAAGTAGAATCTTCAGTATACATATCATCTTCTTTAATTACTCTAAGTAAAACAGGTGGAAATATTGTTAAAGTATTTGATTCTATAGAAAAGACTTTATATGACAAGAAAAAATTAGAAAGTGAACTTAAGAGTACAACAATGGTATCAAATCTTGTAGTTAAAATATTGATGATAATACCATTAGTAAATGTATTTTTACTATATATCTTAAATCCAAGTTATTTTAGTCCATTATTTGAAAGTCCACTAGGATATTTTGTTATATTTATTATAGTTATGTTATTTACCATATATGTCATAGTATTAAATAGAATGTTGAAGGTGAAATATTAATGAATAAAAAGGAATTTGTAGGAATATTTTTTAGCAAAAAAACAATATGTAAATATGATAAAAAAATTAAATCCTTAGGATCTAAATGTAAATATAATGCATATGATTTCTTGTTTTATAAATTTATAAGTACATTAACCATATTCATATTACTACTATGGTTATTTGATTTTGGATATATTTTAAGTCCTATCATAACATATATATATTGTTTTTACTTTTACAATTATTACTTTTTGGATAGAAAAATAAAAAAGAGAACAATTCTATTAGAAAATGAGGCTATACAATTTTTTGAAGTATTAACGCTATCAATAGATACAGGCAGAAATTTATCCGGAGGTTTAGAAGTTACAACAAACAATGTAAGTGGAGAATTATCAAGAGAATTTAAAGAAACATTAAGAGAAGTAACATTTGGTAAAAGTCTCGTAGAAGCTGTAAATGATATGCAAGAAAGAATTCCATCTGAGAGTATTAACAATATAATTTTATCATTAAATCAAGCTAACTTTTATGGAAATAATGTTATAGATAATTTATATCAACAAGTTGATTACTTAAGAGAAAAAAGAAAAATGGAAGTAAAAGCAAAGATATCTAAGTTACCAATAAAGATAAGTGTAATATCAGTTTTGTTTTTTGTACCACTGATGCTATTAATAATAATTAGTCCAATATTATTATCATATATTAAATAAAAAGTATTTACTAATTATATAATAATTGATATATTTATAAAGAAAGAGGTGTATTATGTCAGGACATTCAAAATGGTCTACTATCAAAAGAAAAAAAGGGGCAATAGATGCCGAAAGAAGTAAAATCTTTCAAAAACTAGCCAAAGAATTATATGTCGCAGCAAAAAGTGGTGATCCAGATCCTATAAATAATGCTCAACTTAGAATGGTTATAGAGAAAGCTAAAGCTAGTAATATGCCAAAAAGTAATATTGAATCTGCTATTGCTAAAGCTATGAATAAAAATAATTCTGAAAACTATGAAGAAGTTAGATATGAAGGATATGGTCCAGCGGGTATTGCTATTATGGTTGATTGTCTAACTGATAATAAGAATAGAACAGCAAGTTTTGTTAGAAGTACATTTACAAAGAAAAATGGTAATTTAGGAACAGATGGCTCTGTAAGCTATATGTTTAAGAGAAAAGGACTTATTGTATTAGAAAATGTATATGAAGAAAATAAATTTTTAGAAGATGCTCTAAATTTACCAGTTTTAGATGTACTTTATGATGATGATATAATTATTTATACAAAACCTGAAGATTTTATTATGGTTAAAGAAGAACTAGAAAAAAATGGTTATGATAAATTTATAACAAGTGAAGTAACATTTATACCAGATAATTATATAAAACTAAATGAGGAAGAAGAAGAAAAAGTCTTATCTTTAATTGAATCATTAGAAGAAATAGAAGATGTACAAAATGTATATCATAATTTAGAGATGTAGGTGTAATATGGAAAATGAATTTATTAAAGAAAGAGATTCTATAATTTCAGAAATAGGAACACTATCTAGTGAAGAATTATGTAGAGCCGGTATTTCACTAGAAGAATATATGAATCCCAATGCAAATACTATAGAAAAACTATTAGAATATGCCAATAGTGAATTTAGTCAAATATCAATTTATAATAATGAAAAATAATAATTAATATATAATGGATGGTGACATATGATATTAAATAAAAAAGGTTTTACATTGATAGAATTACTAGCCACGATAATAATTCTATCTATAATTTTTACAATAACAATATCGGTAGTCAATGTAGCGATTAATAAAGCTAAGAAAAAATCTCAAGAATTAACAATTCAAAACATTGAAAAACAAGCTATTAATTACATATCAGAAGAAATGAATCAAAGTATATGGACAGAAAATTCTGCTAATACTAATTCAGAATATCAATGTATAACAATTCAAAATTTAATAGATGCAGGATACTTAAAACAAAGTGATATAGAAAAAAATAAAGATATAATTTCTTCAGAAATGTATATAGAAGTTATTAGAAATAAAAAAAATAAAGTAATAATAAGTCAAACATTAGTAAATAATAACTCTGTAAAGTATCTTTGCCCATATATTCCTATTGAAAAATAAAGAGTAAATTTAAAAAATAACAAAGAACAAAAATATTTGTTCTTTTGTTCTAGTCGTGTTATAATTTTTAAGAGGGTTAATTATGGATATAAATAAAATTAGAAATTTTTGTATAATAGCACATATTGATCATGGTAAAAGTACTTTAGCTGATAGAATACTTGAGTATACACATGCTGTTAGTACAAGAGATATGAAAGAACAAATACTTGACAGTATGGATATTGAAAGAGAAAGAGGCATTACTATAAAACTCAATGCTGTTAGATTAAACTATAATGGATATGTATTGAATCTAATAGACACTCCAGGACATGTTGATTTTGCTTATGAAGTATCTAGATCAATGGCTGCATGTGAAGGTGCTATTCTTGTCGTAGACGCCACACAAGGAATAGAGGCACAAACTTTAGCTAATGTATATTTAGCATTAGAAAATAATTTAGAAATAATACCAGTTATAAACAAAATAGATTTACCAAATGCTGATATAGATGAAAGAATTATAGAACTTAATAAAACATTTGGTTTTAAAAAAGAAGAAATAATTTTAACATCTGGAAAAACAGGTGTAGGTGTAGATAAACTAATTGATGCAGTTATAGAAAGAATACCACATCCTAAAGTAAAATATAATGATAATTTATTAAGATGTCTAATTTTTGATAGTTATTTTGATGCTTACTTAGGAGTAATTTCTTTAATAAGGGTAGTATCTGGTACTATTAGTAATAAATCTAGAATAAAAATGATGACAACTAATTCATCTTATGATGTAACTGAACTAGGTTATCATACTCCAAAAAAAGAAATAGTAACTACCTTATCAGCAGGAGAAGTAGGTTATGTATGTGCAAGTATTAAAGAAATAGACAAAGTTAATGTAGGAGATACCATAACTTTAGAAAATAATCCAGCTAGTGAATTATTACCAGGTTATAAAAAAATGATGCCTATGGTTTTCTGTGGAATATATCCAATAGATTCTAAAAAATATCCTAATTTAAGGGAAGCATTAGAAAAATTAAAATTAAACGATGCCTCACTAATATTTGAACCAGAAACTTCTAGTACATTAGGTTTTGGATTTAGAACAGGATTTTTAGGATTACTTCATTTAGACATAATAACAGAACGTATAGAAAGAGAATTCAATATTGAAATAATAGCAACATCTCCATCTGTTAACTATGAAATAGAATTAACAGATAAAAGTATTATATATGTAGATAACCCAGCTGAATTTCCAGAAAAAGTACGTATCAATTCAATCAAAGAACCATTTATTAAAACAAATATATTTGTACCTAACGAATATATAGGAAGTATTATGGAATTATGTCAAGATAAAAGAGGAATATATATAAGTACAGAATATATTGATACATCAAGAGTAAATATTCACTATGAATTACCATTATCTGAAATAGTATATGATTTTTTTGATAAATTAAAGAGTTATACAAAAGGATATGCTTCTTTTGATTATGAATTAATTGGATATAAAGAAAGCGATTTAGTTAAAATGGATATATTATTAAATGGTGATATTGTAGATGCCCTATCTGTAATAGTACATAGAGATTTTGCATATAAAAGAGGAAGAATTATCGTAGATAACTTAAAAGAACTAATACCAAGACAAATGTTTGAAGTTCCTATTCAAGCTGTAATTGGTTCAAAAGTTATTGCTCGTAGTGATATAAAAGCAATGCGAAAAGATGTATTAGCAAAATGTTATGGTGGAGATATAACAAGAAAAAGGAAGTTATTAGAAAAGCAGAAAGAAGGTAAAAAGAAAATGAAAATGATAGGTAAAGTAGAAATACCTTCTGATGCCTTCTTATCAATATTAAAAAGTGATGAAATTAGAAAGTAGTGATAGTATGAGTTTAAAGGAAAATATTGAGTCTTTTATACCTTACAATATTCAAGAAGAAAATGATAAAAAGTTAATTCTTAAATATATAGATATGTTTCCTGATATATTAACACGTGATAATAAATTATGCCATTTTACTGCTTCTAATTGGATAGTAAACAAAGAAAGAACCAAGGTCTTAATGGCATATCATAATATATATAATTCATGGGCTTGGACAGGTGGACATGCTGACGGAGATGAAGACTTATTACGTGTTTCAATAAAAGAAGCATCCGAAGAAACAGGAATAAATAATCTAAAGTTGTTAAGTGATGGAATTTTTAGTATAGAAATTTTACCAGTATCAGCACATATAAAAAGAGGACATTTTGTTTCTTCACATTTACATCTTAATTGTACATATCTTTTTGAAGCTAATGAAGAAGATGAAATAAGAATTAAGGAAGATGAAAATAGTGGTGTATCATGGATAGATATAGATAAAACTATTGAAGTTAGTCAGGAAGAACAAATGAAAGTGATATATCAAAAATTAAATGATAAATTAAGAATTATTGATAATAAAGGAAGTGAGCAGTAATGAATTTACCCAATTTAAAAGATGCTAAAGTAAGAACTAAAAATCAAGTTAATATTAAATATGGAGAATATGATATACCAGAAAATATGGAAAATATTGGCCATGGAAAATATTATTATATATTAACTTATGGATGCCAAATGAATGTCCATGATTCTGAGAATATCAGTGCTATTATGGAAGATATGTCCTATAAAAAAGCAGATGACATGGAAAATGCCAATGTTATCATTGTTAATACATGTGCCATTAGAGAAAATGCTCATAATAAAGTATCAGGAATGTTAGGAAGAATAAAACATTTAAAAAATATAAAAAAAGATATTATTGTTATGTTCTGTGGGTGTATGGCTCAAGAAGAAAGTGTTGTTAACACATTAAAAGAAAAATATAAATGGATAGATATTATTTTTGGAACACATAATATACATAAAATACCAGAATATTTATCAAATGTAATTAATAATCACGAAAGAGAAATAAATGTTTATAGTATTGAAGGAGATATTATTGAAAATGTTCCTGTTAAAAGAGATTCTAATGTTAAAGCATGGGTTAATATTATGTATGGCTGTGACAAATTTTGTACCTACTGTATAGTACCATATACAAGAGGAAAGCAAAGAAGCAGATTACCAGAAGATATACTAAGTGAATGTGAAGAATTATATAATAGTAATTATCAAGAAGTAACATTACTTGGTCAAAATGTTACAGCCTATGGAAAAGATTTAAACATTAACTACAATATGGCAAATTTACTTTCAGATGTAGCAAAAATAGGCATACCACGAGTTAGATTTATTACCTCTCATCCATGGGACTTCACTGATGAAATGATAGAAGTTATAGCAGCATATCCAAATATTATGCCATATATTCATTTACCAATACAATCTGGTTCTGACAGAATACTTAAACTAATGGGTAGAAAATACAATACCAAAGAATACTTAGAACTAGTTGATAAACTAAGAAAAAAAATACCTAATGTAAGCATAACAACAGATATCATCGTAGGATTCCCAGGAGAAACAAAAGAAGACTTCCAAAAGACTTTAGATATAGTTAATGAAGTAAAATATGATTTAGCTTATACCTTTATTTTTTCCAAAAGAGTAGGAACACCAGCTGAAAAAATGGAAGATAATGTAAGTTTAGAAGAAAAAAAAGAAAGACTTGAAGAATTAAATCAACTAATAAATAAATATGCCAAAGAAAGTAATGATAGATTAAAAGGACAAATAGTACCAGTTCTAATTGAATCAGAAAGTGATAAAAAAGGAAAAATGATGGGATATACCGATACAATGAAATTAGTTAATGTTAATATTGGAAAAGAATATATTGGTAAAATTATCAATGTAAAAATAACAGAAACTAAAACGTGGTCCATTGAGGGGGAACTTTGTGAATAGTTTAGAAAAATTATATAAATCTATTGAAGAAAGTAAGCTATATAAAGATTATAAAAAAATTAGTACTATTTTAGAAGAAGATGATAGTATTCAAAAATTAATTAATGAAATAAAAGATTTAGAAAAAGAAGCAACTTTATTAGAATATAAAGGAGATATTAAGTATAAAGAAATAGATAAAATTATTGAGAAAAAGATGTTAGAATTAAAAAATAATCAAATTTATATAGAATATATGAATAAAATGGAAGAGTTTAATAATGTATTAAAAGAAAGTTCTAATATTATAGAATCTTATATTGAGGAGAAAGTATGAAAGTGTTATTATTATCTTGCTCTACTGGTGGAGGACATGATGCAGCAGCAAAAGCTTTAATTGAAGAATTTAATGAACGTAATATTGAAGCTATACGAATAGATTCTATAGAACTAACCAGTAAAAAATTTTCTAGAAAAGTAGATAATTTATATATTGATATGGTAAAGAAAAGACCAAATTTATTTAAAAAAGTATATCACTTAGGAGAACTATATGGTAAACTAAAAATAAAAAGTCCAGTATATGGAATAAACAAGTTTTTCAGTGGTAATCTAGTAGATTACATAACTAGTAACAATTTTGATTTAGTAATATGTACTCATCTATATCCAGCAGAGACACTTACTTCCATTAGAAAGAAAAATGATAAAATAAAGTTCATTAATGTTGCTACTGATTACGTATGTATACCATTTTGGGAAGAAACTAATCCAGATTACTTTGTTATACCAAGCAGTGAGTTAATAGAAGACTTCACAAGTAAAGGAATACCTAGCGAGAAAATATTACCATTTGGAATACCAGTATCACCTAAGTTTAATATTAAATATACTAAAAAAGAAGCCAGAAGACAATTATCATTACCAGTAAACGGGAAAATAGCATTAATTATGGCAGGAAGTATGGGTTACGGTAATATTATTGACACAATAAATAGAATATTAGATAAATACAAAAAAGAATTAAATATTGTAGTTATATGTGGTAATAATAAAAAAATGAAAACAGAAATAATAAAAAAATTTAACAACTCTAACTTATATGTATTTGGTTATACAGATAACGTAAATATTTTTATGGATGCTAGTGACATGATATTGACCAAACCAGGTGGACTTACTAGTACAGAAGTTGCAGTTAAAAATATTCCAGTAATATTTACAGAGCCTATTCCAGGATGTGAAACATATAATGCAAGATTCTTTGAAAAAAGACAAATGGCTTTTTGGGCAATGGATAGTAAAGACATATTACTATATATGGATATGATTCTAAATGATAAGAGTGTATGTGATAATATGAGTAATATGCAAAATAAATTTATAAATAAACAAGCAACATCAGATATTGTAGATTTTGCTATAAAAAATTATAAAAAAGATGCCTCATAAAAATTGAGAATTTATTCTCATTTTTATTTTTAATAAGCTAATATCTATCATTAAAAATTTTAGTTGACAAATCCTAATGTTTATTGTATTATATTAAGCCACTAGGGGGTAAGTTTATGAGTAATGGAATAATTGATTATTATTATACAGAAATTCATCAAGAACAATATGAACCACTTGATGATGAAAATGTTAAAGCTTTATTTGCAAAATACAGAAGAACTGGAGATATAACCATTAGAGATACATTAATAACACATAATTTAAGGTTAGTTTGTAATGTAGTAAGAAAGTATAAAGGAGTTTATAATTATGATCGAGATTTCATTAACGATATATTTCAAGCAGGAAATATTGGATTAATGAGAGCCGTTGATTTGTTTGATCCTGAGAAAGGATATAAGTTTTCTACATATGCATATCATTGTATAGAAACAGAAATAATTAGATTAATTGGTAATTCGGATATTATGAAGATCAGTGGAGACAAAAAAAGAGAAATTTATAGACTTGGTAGAGCGATGGGAAAATTATATCAAAAACTATGCAGAGAACCAAGTAAAGAAGAATTAGCAGAATTTTTAGAAATATCAGTTGAAGAATTAGAAAAATTATATAGAATAATGTTATTATTAAATAGTCCAAGTCTTAATGAAAAAATAGGAAAAGGTGATCAATTACCACAAGATGAATTAGGTGATTTGATTCCTAGCTATTCATCTGATCCAAATAATATTGTGGAAATGATAATGGAAAAAAGAAGACCTGAAATTGTAGAAATATTATTAAACAATTCAAATTTGACAGAAAAAGAAAGAAAAATAATTGATATGTATTTTGGGCTTAATGGAAATAATAGTCATACTTTAAAAGAAATAGGTAGTATGTTAGGCATTTCCCGTGAAAGAATAAGACAAATAAAAAATAATGCACTTGAAAAAATGAAAAATTGTTCAAATAGAAATAATTTTGAAGCAGAAGATTATATAAGTAATGAGGAAACATTTGATGTAAATAGTTATAGAAAAGCAAGACGTGCACCGGAAGGCATTATGTATTAATGCTTTTTTTGTTATCTTTTTTTGTTGCCGTTGACATTTTTCATTTCTTATGATAAGATACAAAGTCAATTAAGGGGGGAAACTAAATGTATAGTATTAAAACAGTTGAAGCATATATTAAAGGGGAAGATATTGAAAAATATACTATCGAAGAATTGGAAAATGATCCTACGTTTATGCGTATGATTGTTTTAGCAACAAATGATAAGAATATATACAATTTATGCTCAGAAAAAGTTAAACTAGATTATGAATTTGTTAAAATGATGATAAAAAGATTTCAAATGGATTTAAATTTTGTTTGTCAAGTAGCAAATTATTACTTAGAAAATTCGAGTAATGAAGGACAAAATTTAGAGCTTCTTATTATAATGCGCGGATTAACTAATGGTAAAGAAGAACAAGAAGAACAATTTATAAAATATAGTTTAAAATTAGAGTGTTTTTATAGTTTTCATAGAATTATGGCTTCAGAAGTAAAAAAAGAAAATAAATGTGAAGACAAAAATTCATTTAATAATATAGTAGGAATGGGTTTCTTTGCCTTATTAGAAGATTTTGGAAATAGTGAATTAGTATTAAACTTTTTTGCTAAAAGATTTATTGGAGAAATTCTTGACACAATTAATTTAGAAAAAAGATTACACCAACACTTTAATAATTTTGAAGAATTAGAGAAAAAAGGAATAAATAATTATATTATTGACCTATTAAATGAATTTGATACATGTTTATGTAACTACGTATTATCACACTCTTATCTTTTAGAAATATTAAGAAAAAAATTCTTTGCTATTAAGAAAAAATGGATATATTTTGATTTAAGAAATAGAGAATTAAAAATAGACTGGATTATTTATTATATTCAAGATTATGTAAAAAAACATGAAGAAGACTTTAGATTTCCAGATTGTTTTATCATTGATTATATTGCAGCAAATTTAAATATTCCAGAATTAAAAGAATATGCTTCTGATATGGATATGGAATATATGAAAATATTAAATATTAAAGAATTAAATCATCTAAATATAATGTTAAAAACAATTAGAAAAATAATAAATAACAATGTATTTGAACCACCTAAAGAAGAACAAAGTTCAAGCAAGAAAAAATTAAAATAATTATAAATATATATAATACTATGTTATAATTAAAATAAAGGAGTGTAAGAATGAAAGTTACAGGATATCCATCAATAGATAAACCACATGAAAAAGGCTATAGTCATTTTGCCAAAAATCCAATTATTCCTAATATGAGTGTTTATAATATCCTAAAGTTAATTAATGTATTTAATGGAAATGAACAAGCAATTAATTGCTTAAATCTAAATGTAACATATAATGAATTAATTAAAGATGTTGATACGTTAGCTAAAGCTTTTAAAGAATTAGGTATTAAAGCAAATGACATTATACCTGTATGTATGCCCAATTTATATCAAGAATTGGTATGCTTTTTAGCAGCAAACAAAATAGGGACTATTATTACATTTTTGAATTATCAATCAACTATTGAAGAAATTAAATATTATTTAAATATGTTTTCTTCACCGCTATATATTAATTATGATAAAGATAGAGAATATAATGAAATTATTAAAAATGGTACAAAGGTAAGACAAATTATCACGTTAAATAAAAATGATATCAATTTAAAAAGATTTACTACGATAGATAATATGTCTATGGGAAATAGTGATTTTATATCATTTGACGAGGTTGGATCACTTGCCAAGTATTACAGAAATCCAATCAATTCCCAATTTGGAAAACAACAAGATTCAATTATATTATATACTAGTGGTACAACAGGAAGCCCTAAAGCCGTTCTTATAACAAATGAAAATATAATTTCATCAGGAATATACATGAAAAATTCTATTGGTGAAGCAATGAATAAAGGAAAAAAATGTCTTGTATGTGTTGATTTTTCCTATCCATATGGTTCACTCACAAGTGCTTTAATGACATTAATGAGTAAAAAAGAAGCAATACTAACACCAGGATTAAATGCTAAAAATTTTTATACATTTTTGCAAAGAAAACCAAATTATATCTTTGGTATTCCACCAATATGCAATATAATGTTAAATGACCCCGAAATAAATAAAATGGATTTATCATTTTTACAGGTGTTTATATCAGGTGGTGATTTTCTTTCTCCTAAAAAAAGTACAGAATTATTAGAATTTTTGAAAAGACACGGAAGCAATGCAAGTATTTGTAATGGATCTGGAAATGCCGAAACAACAGGAGCAAATACTAATGCAGTAGGAATAAAATATAATCCAATGTCAGTAGGCAAACCATTAGTAGGAACAAATGTTAAGATAATTAGTCCTGAAACTGGAGAAGAACTAAAATATAATGAAGTAGGATATATATGCTATTCAGGAAAACATGTATTTAAAGAATATTTTAACGATAAAGAAACAACATCAAAAGTTAAAAAATATGATCAAAATGGAGTATGCTGGTATATTACAGATACACTTGGTTTTATTGATGAAGAAGGATATGCACATATAGTAGGAAGAGATAGAGATTTTATTATAACATTCGGCGAAACAGGCTCAGCATATAAGATTTATTGCAATATGGTTCAAGAGTCAATTGCATCAATTAATTTTATTGACTCTTGTGTTGTAGTTGGAGTATCTGATTCAACAAGAGATAAAGTAGGATATGCTTTTGTCAAATTAAAAAGTGATTATAATTATGAACCAAGCATAACAGAAAAAATAATTTTAGAAAAATGTAATTCTACATTATATTTTAATAATAAGCCAATTAATCTTAAATCATATGAAATACCAAAATATATCCAAGTTGTAGATGAGTTTCCACAAAATGAAAAATCACACAAAATAGACTATGAACATCTTAGAATTATAGCAGAAGAACAAGTATCTAGTAGACCAAAAACAAGAATATTAAAAAAAGGGGAATAAAAAATGAATACAGGTAAGTTTTTTATATTTAATGCATTAGTGTATATTATACTCTTAATGTTTATATATTTTTCAAAAAGAAGATACAAGTCAAAAGAAAATAAAATATTAAATACTTTAGATAAATACTTAAAATAAAATAATATTGAAAGAGGAAATATTATATGGAAAAAACAAAATCACCATCGCAAGAATACTTAAATATGAATTTCTATAGTGAAGAAGCAAGAAGTGCTCAAAAGCCCAATAATACAACATATGGTTTTTTATATGAAAGAAATTTACCATATATGAATAATATTGCTATTTCATTTGGAAATGTTGACATCAAATATGAACAGTTACACGAAGAAATAGATAAATATGCTAGGGCATTATATAAAAGAGGAGTTAGAGAAGGAGATATTATAGGATTATCTGCAATTAATACCCCAGAGTTAATATATATTACCTATGCATTGAATAAACTTGGAGCTATAATATGTTCAATAAATCCAATGGATATGGAATACAAAATAATGCAAGATTTAAAAGTTGTAAGGCCAAAAATGTTTATAGGAATAAATGATACCTATAGAAAAATAAAACATGCAAGTAATGGAATAGATATGGATATAATATTATATCCAGCAGTAAGGTCAATAGATAATAGTTTAATAAAATTTCTTTATGGTGGAAAACAAATGATTAGTGGTAATTTTTTACTTTCTATGAATAATAATTTAAATAGTATACTAAAGAATGGATACAGCTTTGAAGATGCCGTTTTCCCAATAAGTCATAATAAAAAAATAAGTGATATTATGTTTACTGGTGGAAGTAGTGGAACACACAAAGGAGTCATGTTAGATGGAAACGGCATAAATTGTGTTGCAAAATCACTCGATTATGTTACAGAACTTGAACCAGGAGAAGTATTTTTAGGTAATCTTCCAATGTTTATGGCATTTGGAAAATTAGCTATGCATTATGCTTTATGTAAAAATTTACATGTAAAAATGGTTAGTAAGCCCTTACCCAAAGACTTTAAAGAAGAAATATATAGAATTAAACCGGCAGGAGTTTTCGCTGGACCAATCCAATGGGAATTTTTTGCTAATGACATATTATCAGAAATAAGTAAAAAACACCAAAATATAGATTTTTCAGGTAATAACAGAGAAAACTATAAAGAATATTTAGAAAACTTAAGGATGGAACTTAGAACGGCAGATAAATCAAAGTATGATTTGTCATGGCTAAAAATGGGAGTCTCTGGTGGAGAACAATTAAAAGAACTAACAGAGCAAATAATTAATATGATTTTTGAAGAATTTGGAACAACTGATAATTTATGGAACGGATTAGGAATGACTGAAATGTGGGCACCTGTATCTGTAAAAATGGGGAAAAAGAATTCTGACGGAACAGTTGGTGTAATGATTCCATTTAATAATTATATGATAATAGATCCAATAACACACGAAGAATTAGGATATGATAATGAAGGATTATTACTAGTTAATGGTCCTGGAATGATGTTAGGTTATTACAATAATGAAAAAGAAACAAAAGAATCATTTATGGAAATTAATGGAACAAAATGGCTAATAACAGGTGATATTGCTAAGATATTACCAAATGGTGAAATAGTATATATTGATAGAGCAAAAAGAAGCTTTGTATGTGGAATAGAAAATATTTATCCACAGAGAATAGAAAATCTATTAAGCCAAATACCTGAAATAAGAGAAAGTATTGTAACTAAAGTAATGGATAACGAACTTCAATATGTACCAAAATATCATATTAGCCTTCATAGTGAAGAATGTGATATAGAAAAATTAAAATTAAAAATAGAAAAACTAATAAGTTCCACCCTTGGAAATAGCAATATGCCAAGATATATAGAGTTTTATTATGAACCACTTATTAGAACATTAAATGGTAAATTAGATCCAAAACCATATCAAGAGAATGATAATAAAAAGTATAAAACTTTGACAAGAAAAATATAATTCAAGAAATAAAGTATGTTTTAAATATACTTTTTTCTTTTTATATGATAAAATTGATAATAGATAAGGAGTTATTTTATGTCAGGAATATATTTTTCAATTTGTGGTTTTATATTTATAATTATATTTATAATAAATTTCTTTTCAAAAAGAAATACAAACAATACTGAAACAAAATTATATAAATCTATGTTAATTGCAACATTTATAGGTACAGGAATAGATATCTTTAGCTATATATTATATAAAATAGGATGGAATATAAACAACTTATTTTACACTCTATTATCTAAGATGATGTTAATATATTTTATATTTTGGATACTAACATTTATAAAATATGTGTATTTAATATCTAAAAAAAGTATACTTAAAATAAAACCATTAATATTTAAAATTTTGTTTATACTATTTTCAATGATAATTCTATGCACTTCAATTACCTTTAAAGAAACTGCAAACGCTATAATCCCAACTGGACTAGGAGTTAATATGACCTATTTTATAGTAGCCATAGGAATTGTATTCATTATAGTATTAACAATAGAAAATTATAAGAATATTGTTGTAAAAAAATATACTCCTATATTTTTAATTATAATATTATTAATAATATCTTTTATAATTCAAAGAATATTTCCAGATTTATTTTTAATAAATTTTTGCTTAACAATAATAGTATGTGTTATGTATTTTACAATAGAAAATCCAGATATGAAAATGTTGGAAGAAGTAAATAAAGCAAAAAAAATAAGTGATAATGCTAATCAAGAAAAAAGTATGTTTCTATTTAATATGACAAAAGAAATAAGAAATATAAGTAGGAATATAGATGATCATGCTGATAATATATTAAGTGAAGTATCAAAAGAAGAAACAAATATTGAAAATATTGGTGATAATGCTAGAGAAATAAAATATGATATATCTAAATTTAATACAATAACTAATGATATATTAGATGTTTCTAATATAGATGCCTCTAATATAAAAATATATAATACTAAGTTTAATATTAAATTAATAATTAAAGGATTAGTAAGTATATATAAAGAAAAATGTCAAGAAAAAGGACTAGAGTTTAGAACAGATATAGCTAGTGATATACCAGAATATTTATATGGAGATAGTATTAATTTAAAAAAAGTAATGATAACATTACTAGATAATGCCATTAAATATACGAATAATGGATATGTAGAACTAAATGTAAACTTTGTTAAGAAAATAGATATTTGTAGACTTATAATTTCTATAGAAGATAGTGGAATAGGTATTAAGCCAGAAGAATTAGATACAATATTTTATAAAAAGAAAGAAGAATTAAATAGAAATAACTTAAAGAATAATCTTTATACAGCAAAAAAGATAATAACTATGATGGAAGGAACAATAATTGCAAATAGTGATTATAATAAAGGAACTACTATGAAAATAGTATTAGATGCCAAAATAGTGCCAACAAAGGAAAATGTCTATATAAAGGAATATGATAATAAAAAAATATTACTCGTAGATGATAGTGAAACATGTGAAAAAATAATAAAAAAATTATTACGAGGTAGTAATATTACCATAGAAAGAACAGAATATGGTAAGTACTGTTTAGATAAAATTAGAAGTAAAGAAAAATATGATTTAATATTAATTAAAGATGAATTAAAACCATTAGATGGATATACAATAATGACTAAATTACAAGAAATAAGAAACTTTAATATACCATGCATATTACTTACTAAAAATACAAAGGTAGAATATGATGATAGTTATCAAAAATATGGATTTAAAGATTATATTATAAAATCAAATGATAAAAATAAAATATTAAATACTTTAGATAAATACTTAAAATAGTATTTATTTTTTTATACAGCAATATCAAAACAAGTGTACGATATATATTGACTTTAAAAATGATATTTGCTATTATGTAATTATATGGAGGTATATATATGTATGCAAAAGTTATCGTTGAAATAGGTGTTAAAAATGTAGATAGAATGTTTACATATATAATACCTGAAAGTATAAAAGAAGATATTAAAATAGGTTCACGTGTTAAAGTTGGCTTTGGATCTAGAATTATTGAAGGATTTGTTTTAGAGATAGATAACACTTTTGAAGGAAACTATGAATTAAAAGAAATAATTTCTCTAGTAGATAAAGAACCTATTCTTAACGAAGAAATGCTTTATCTAGGTAAATGCATAGCTAATACAACATTATGTAGTTTAATAAGTGCCTACCAGGTAATGTTACCAAAAGCTTTGAAAGCTAAGAATAATACTTCAATAAATAAAAAAGAGAAAAAAACTATTATTTTAAATAAAGATGATGTCGAAATAGATAATTATATTTCTAAATGTAGATATAACAATCAAATTGAAATACTTAATTATTTAAAAGAACATGGAAAAATGGATATAAGCAAAATGACATCTGCCATAAATACACTAATAAAAAAAGAATTAATAAAGTTAGTTTTTGAAGAAGAATATCGATATAAAATATTAGAAAGTGGTAAATATAAAGTAGTAAATTTGACTAACGAACAACAAAAAGTAGTAGATAGTGTTGAATTAAAAGAAAATAATACTTATTTATTATATGGAGTAACTGGTAGTGGGAAAACAGAAGTATATATGTCACTTATAGATAAAGTATTATGTCTTGAAAAAACAGCTATAATGCTAGTACCAGAAATAAGTTTGACTCCACAAATAGTAGATAGGTTTGTTACAAGATTTAAAGAAAATATTGCTATACTTCACAGTGGATTATCAGATGGAGAAAGATATGACGAATATAGAAAAATAAAAGAAAAGAAAGTTAATATTGTTGTAGGAGCTAGAAGTGCCATATTTGCACCACTAGAAAATTTAGGAATTATCATTATTGATGAAGAACATACTAGCACATATAAGCAAGATAATCACCCAAGATATAATGCTATAGATGTAGCACTATTAAGAGGAAAATATCATAAATGTCCCGTTCTTTTAGGAAGTGCCACACCATCCCTTGAATCATTTGCAAGAGCAGGAAATGGTATATATAAATTATTGACTTTAACCAATAGGATAGGAAACAGTAAGCTACCAAAAGTAAATATAGTAGATATGACATGTGAAGTTAAAAAAGGTAATTTTATTCTGTCAAAAATATTAAAAGATAAGATTAATGAAAAATTAGAAAAGAAAGAACAAATAATACTCCTTTTAAATAGAAGAGGGTATGCTTCCATAATTACTTGCAGAGATTGTGGAAATGTATTTAAATGCCCTAATTGTGACATATCATTAACATATCATAAAACAAGTAATACCTTTAGATGTCATTATTGTAATTATACCAAAAAGAATAATAATAAATGTGATAAATGTGGAAGTAGTAATATATCTGATTATGGAATAGGAACAGAAAAATTAGAAGAAGAATTACATAAAATATATCCAAATTCTAGAATAGTTAGGATGGATGTAGATACAACTAAAAGAAAAGGAAGTCATGAAGAGATTATTAATTCTTTTGGTAGACATGATTATGATATATTATTAGGAACACAGATGATTGCCAAAGGACTTGATTTTCCGCTAGTTACATTAGTGGGAGTTATTAATGCAGATGCTAGTCTAAATATCCCAGATTTTAGAAGTAGTGAAAGAACTTTCCAATTATTAAATCAAGTATCTGGAAGAGCAGGAAGAAGTAATCTACCTGGAGAAGTAATTATTCAAACGTATAATCCTAATAATTACAGTATTAATTATGCAAAAAATCATGATTATTTAGGGTTTTATAAAGAAGAAATGAAAATTAGAAAAAGTCTTAAATATTCTCCATATTACTATATTATTTTAGTAAGTATAAATAGTAAAGATTATGAATTAGGATTAAAAGAAGCCAATAATATAAGTAAATATTTACGTAAAAATGTTAGTGAAGGAACAATTGTATTAGGACCATCTATGGCTAATATATTTAAAATAAATAATATATATCATTATCAATGTATTATAAAATATAAAAATGATATTAAGTTAAATAGTATACTTCATACTATAGATGATAGATACAAACAAGACAGCAAGGTTGATGTCTTTATAGATGTTAATCCCAATAGGATGTGAGTTATGAAAATAATAGATATGAGTTTTGAAGGAAATGGAATAGGAAAAGATAATAATAAAGTAGTATTCGTTCCTAAAACAGTAACTGGTGATGATATTAATTATCAAACCATTACAGAATATAAAAATTATAATATAGGAAAGTTAGAAAATATTAATAAAAAGAGTAATTTAAGAATAGAAGCAAAATGTCCATATTATGAAATATGTGGAGGATGTAATATAAGTAATTTAAGTTATTCTAATCAATTAATATTTAAAAAAAATAAAATAAAAGAATTATTTCACAAACAATTAAAATTAGAAATAGAACCAGATATCATTCCTAGTAAAGAAGAATATGGATATAGAAATAAAATAACTTTAAGTGTTGATAAAACATTAGGATTATTAAAGTCAAATTCTCATGATATAGTTCATATTTCTTCTTGTTATTTAGTAAATGATAAAGTTAATAAACTAATCGAAGTATTAAATAGTCTTAATATTAATAATCTTACAGAAGTTATTATTAGAGTATCAGACAACGGAATTATGTTAATATTAAATGGTAATATTAAACTTAGTGAAATAGAAAAATTAAAAGATTATGTTATAAGTATATATTTAAATAATAAAGAAATATATAAGAAAGAAGATAGTTATATATCTCTAAAAGGAATTAAGTATAAAATATCGGCTAATTCTTTCTTTCAAATAAACACCAATAACATTGTATCATTGTATGAAGAAATAGTTAAATATGGTTGTTTTACACTTAAAGATAATGTCCTAGATTTATATTGTGGAACTGGAAGCATCTCTTTGTATATAAGTAGTCATTGTAATAGTGTTCTTGGAATTGAAATAAATAAAGATGCCATAGAAGATGCCAAGATTAATGCCAAAATAAACAACATAAATAATGCAGACTTTATATGTGGTGATGTATCTAAAGTATTAAAGATGGGAAAGTATGATGTAGTAATTGTAGATCCACCAAGAAGTGGACTAGATAAACATACGAAAAAAGTTTTAAAAGAGATTAATGCTAAAAGAATAGTATATGTATCTTGTAATCCAATAACTATGGTAAGAGATATAAAAGATATGAGTGAAAGCTATAACTTTGAAAATATAACTTTAGTAGATATGTTCCCACAAACACATCACGTTGAATGTGTTTCATTACTACATAGAAAAGCCTTTGAAAAATAAAGAAAGCATATTTTTTCTAAAAATTATAAAATTTATTTAATAGGAAGTCTTTGAAGTATATAATTCCACATACCACATCACTCATACAAGGAAACATATCCTAACTTAATAACTAAAATGAAGGGAGATGAAACATAAATGAAAGAAAGCAATATTTTATTATATGAAACAGAAGAAGGAAATGTAAATGTTGATGTTATATTAAAAGATGAAACAATATGGTTAACTCAAAAAAGCATGGCAGAAGTATTTGATTGCAGTTCAGACAATGTAAGTTTACATTTAAAAAATATATTTGAAGATAATGAACTTGATAAAAATTCAACTACTGAGAAAATCTCGGTAGTTCGAAAAGAAGGAAATCGTAATGTAAACAGAGAATTAGAGTTCTATAATTTGGATGCTATTATTGCGGTTGGATATAGAGTTAATTCTAAAAAGGCAACTAAATTTAGAATTTGGGCTACTAAAATATTAAAAGATTATATGATTAAGGGCTTTGCAATAGATACAGAGAAAATGAAAAATGGTCCTAAGTTTGGTAAAGACTATTATGATGAATTATTACAAACTATTAAAGAAATTAGACTAAGTGAAAGAAGACAATATCAAAAAATAACTGATTTATTTGAAGCTACAAGTATTGATTATAATAAAGAATCTGATGAAGCATATACATTCTTTAAAATTGTTCAAAATAAATTACATTATGCAATTACTGGAAAAACAGCTGCTGAACTAATATATGAAAGAGTAGATAGTGAAAAAATACATATGGGATTAACCACTTGGAAAAATAGTCCTGATGGGAAGATAATGAAATATGATATTAGTATAGCTAAAAATTACTTAAATGAAGAAGAATTAAAAAAGTTAGAAAGACTCACAATTAGCTTTTTAGATTATGCAGAAGATATGGCTGAAGAACATCAAGTAATGACAATGAATGATTGGATTAAAGAAACAGATGAATTATTAAAATTTAGAAATAAAAATGTTTTAAGTGATTCAGGCAAAGTATCTCATAAAAAAGCTTTAGAAAAAGCAGAAAATGAATATGAAAAATTTAGAATAAAACAAGATAGAGAATATATTTCAAGTATGGATGAGATGTATAAAAAATATTTAGAAGAAAATAATAAATAGTTTGAATGTGAGGTATATATGAAAAAATTAGAAACAAAATTATCAACTTCAATATCTTTGGTGAGTATTTTTATTTTTTGCTTTATATTAGTTGTAATAAGATGGATTAATATTTTTAATAGTTATATTTTTGTAATAAATGAAACTATAAATTCTCATATAACTAATTTTACATTGAGTGTTTTACTATGTGTGTTAATTGGTTATTTATTACAATTGTTTGGTAAAAAATATAATTCAAATATAATTGTTGGAATGGTTATAATATTATCTAACTTTATATATGAGACATTTTTACCAATACTGAATACAACAGATATTGTTGATGCAGTATACGGACTTGTCGGAACTATTATAAGTTTAATATATCTTTATATTATTAGTAAGTATGGATTTAAAACTAACAAATAAATTACAAGTTAATAGTAGAATGAACTATTTATAATACTAAAACTATATTGAGTTAATGTGGTATATATGATAGACATAACCAACATATAATTTAAAGTTCAACTAGTCATAGCCCCTATACAACACATGCAGAATGTGTGTGCGTTTTAAATAGGCACTAAACCATTAAAATAAAGGGTAAATCAACTATTCAGTAGAGGTCAAAAAAATGGTAAAAAACTGATATTTTTATTAATTTTAGAAAAAAATATTATAAGTGTTAAAAGAAAATATAAAAATTGAAGAAATTATATTTGAAGTAAGAGGTAAACAAGTTATTTTATCATCAGATGTTGCTAAATTATACAAAACTGAGACAAGGATTATAAATCAAACGATTAAAAGAAATATTATGAGGTTTCCTGAAACATTTTGTTTTCAATTAACACCAGAAGAGGTAATCAACTTGAAATCACAAATTGTGACCTCAAGTTTAAAAGCAAATTAGCTCATAGTGGAGGAGATATCTTCCTTATGTTTTAACGGAACAAGGAATGTAGTATATATAATAATAACATATATTGTAAATTATACTATATATAATAGTTTGAAAGATAATTGGTGATTTTTATGAAATATATTGGTTCAAAAATATTAGAATCAGAAAATCTTATTTTAAGGCCTACTCAAGAAGAAGATTTAAAGGTAATTTGGGAAATCTTGTGTAATGTAGATGTTGCGAAGTATTACTTAGTAGGAAAATTTAATTATGACTGGGATAAAGAAAAAAAGTGGCAATATAAGAAATTAGAAAGTGCAAAGAATAAAGATGTTTTTAGATGGTCTATAATATTAAAATCACAAAATATATGTATAGGTCAAATTAGCTGTCAAAATAGTTATGATGAAAGTGGCAATGTAAATATTGATAGTATAAGAGATGTTGGATGGTTTTTAGATTCTAAATTTCATAGTATGGGTTTTGGTACAGAAGCAACAAAGTTAATGCTTGATTATATGTTTAATGAAGTAGGCATAGAGAAAATAGAAACAAGCGTAGCTATTGATAACCAAGCATCTTGGAAACTAATGGAAAAATTTGGCTTTCATAGAACAAAAAAAATCAAAAAAGTTAAATACACAATATTAATTGAGAAAGTTGATTGTTACTGTTATGAAATAACAAGAAAAGAATATTTAGAAAAAAATAAAATACAAATAATTAGAATTAATAATAATATAAAGTATTTAAAGGAATATGTAACAATATGTTATTTAGAATGGTCTAATAAAGAAAAGACTTTAGAAGAATATGTTACTTACAAAGTAAATAAGATATTAAATAGTGATAATGTTATTTCAATATTAGGTTTAACTATAAACGAAGAATTGATTGGTTTTGTTTCACTTCTTAAATCAGATGGAGAAGAGAGAAAGGATTTAACACCATGGTATGCCACAATGTATGTAAAAGATGAATATAGAGGATTAGGCTATTCAAAAATGTTAAATAAAGCAATATTGAAAGAAGCTAAATTTTTTAAATATAATAAAGTATATTTAAAATCAAATTTAATTAATTACTATGAAAAAATTGGGGCAAAATTTATTGAAAAATTAAAAAATGGTGAAAGTTTATATTATATTGATTTAAATTAATGGAGGCTTTTTATGAAGGAAGATTATTACAAAGCTTACGAAAAAAGATATAGTCAGGTTCATCAAACAGGTCAATTATGGGAAATGCACAAATATAGTAGAGAAGTTATTGATACAATTAACGAATATAATATAACAAAAGATGACAAAATACTAGATCTAGGTTGTGGTGAAGGAAGAGATGCTATTTATTTACTAGATAATGGATATAACGTTTTAGCGGTTGATTACTCCACTAGTGCAATACAAAAATGTAATGAGTTAACTGAAAATAAATACAAGAATAATTTTAAACAATTTGATTTGATTACTGATAATATTGATGAAAAATTTGATTTTATATATTCTATTGCTGTTATTCATATGTTTGTTAATGAAAAACATAGGCAAAAATTTTATCAATTTATTTATAATCATTTAAAAGAAAATGGTAAGGCCCTAGTAATAGCAATGGGAGATGGTAAAAAGGAATATTCTTCTGATGTTAACAATGCTTTTTTGAATTCTGAACGAATAAATATTAATAACAATAAAAAAGTATTAGTGGCTAATACTTCATGTAAAATTAAAAATATGGCTGGAATGATAAAAGAGATTAAAAAAGGTAACTTAAGAATTATTAAGAATGAAATTATTAATGATTTACCGGGATTTGCTGAATGTGAAAGTTTTATATTGGAAATTAATAATCAAAATTTGAATTGATTGACTTTTAAAAAAATATATAGTATATTTATATCGTAAATTATTCTTGAAAGGAGTGTGATTAATAATGATGAATAATTTAATGTTATATTTAATTAGTAATGCAGAATTAATCACAATCACATTATTTTAAGCACATAAAAATTATTATTTTGTTTTTTAGAAGATTCTGTATTATGCAGAATTTTTTTTGAGGAGGAGAATATAAATGACAATGAAATTAAATATTAATGATAGAGCAGCTTTGGCTATCAAAAATGGAAGTAAAAAAGTAGAAATAAGAGCAAATAAAAAAGATTCAGGTAAAGATTATGGCACATTAAAAACAAATGATATTATTGAATTTAATAGTAATAATTTAGGTGTGTTTTATGTTAAAGTAAAAGAAGTAAATTATTATAATTCACTAGAAGAATTATTTACTATGGAAGGAACAAGATATACAACATCTTCTACCAATGATTATAATGAAGCAATTAATAATGTAAATAAACTTGATGGATACAAAGAAGCAATAAGAAAAAACGGAGTATATGCAATTCATATAGAATATTTATATAGCGTAAATACAGTATGGGAAGAATTGATAGAAAAAGCAAATAAGGTTAGAAATAAAAGAGAAGTTTCTGGTATGGTTAGTGCTGGACAGGTTTCTGCTACAATATTAACTAAAGATCATAATATATATACAGGCGTTTGCATTGATACAGCATCATCGCTTGGAATGTGTGCTGAAAGAAATGCTATTGCAAATATGATAACTAATGGGGAAAATGAAATAATTAAACTTGTATGTATTGATTCAAAAGGAAATGTTGGTTATCCATGTGGAGCATGTAGAGAATACTTAATGCAGTTATCTAAATCAAGCAAAGATATTGAAATATTAAAAAATATAGATACTCATGAAATAATCAAATTAGAAGAATTAATTCCCAATTGGTGGGGATATGACAGATTATGAAAATAATTGAATATGAAGATAAATATTTAGAAGATGTAAAAGATTTATTAGTAGAACTTGAAGAGTATATCATCACTATAGATAAAGATAACTTAGATAGATTACATCCGGACTATAGAGATAAGATGGCAATATTAGATTTAGAAGAGATAAAAAATAATGAAGGAAAATGTTATCTTGCTATAGAAAAAGAAAAAGCAATAGGATTAATAATGGGGTGTATTCGTTCCTATAATGAATATGATTATTTAGATTATAAATGTCCAAAATGTGGCAAAATAACAGAACTAATTATTTCTAAAAAAGCAAGAAGTAAAGGGATAGGACAACAATTAATGAAAAAAATAGAGAACTATTTTAAAAGTATTAATTGCGAATATATCATTATAGATGTATTTGCCTATAATACTAATGGTATTAAATTTTATGAACAACAAGGATACCATACAAGAGGATTAATAGATATTAAAAAATTATAGAAGGGAAAACAATGTTAGAAAATTTAAATTGTGTATCTAAAAATGTAAATTTAGATGATTATTTGTATCTTTATAAATATGTTAGAGATAATATGGAAAATCCAGAATGGCTTGGAACATTTACTAAAGAAGAAATAATAGAAATATTAAATAATAAAGGAAAAATATGGTTATATTATGATAATAAAAATTTGGTATGCTCTATGATGTACATACCATCAAACAATAAAAGTTTGAAAAAGCATAATATATCTTATGATGAAAAATTAGTAGGATCTTTAGGTCCTATAATGGTTAATCCTAATTATGTTGGCAATGGTTATCAAAGACAAATGATGAAAATTTTAGATGAATACTGTAAGAGTATTAACAAAAAATATATATTTACAAAAGTGTGTTCAGATAATGTTTATTCGTTAAATAATATGTTAAAAGATAATTATGTTGTTACTGATGAATATGAGAATGAAAGAGGTAAGAATACTACATTATTAAAAGAACTTGATTAATTATTGGAGAAATTGTTATGAAAAATAATTATAAATGTGTAATAGTAGATAAAGATTTAAATAAGTAAAATAGATATGTTTTAATATATAATAAAAAAAGATGTTGATTACATAATAGAAAATTTATGCTACCAATTATATATTGAATAGTGTATTTAATACTAGATATAGAAAAACAATAAAAATTATAGAAGGGAAAAAATAATGGAAAAAATAATAGAAATTGACTTACATGATAAATATGATTTAGTAGAAAAATATAATGAAAATAAAATATCAAATGAATTAATAAAATATATTATAAATGAAGCTATACCTATTAGAAAAAATGAAAAAATAAAAATTGTTATAAATGTAAAATGTAATAATATAAATAGAGATTGTAAAGAGTTTTTAAAAGAAGGACTTATTGAAGAATATAATAAAAGTATACAAGAACACAAAATTACTGACATAAAACAAATATGTCTATTAATTTTAGGAATCATATTTTTGTTTTTATCAAGCAATATCAATAATGAAGTAATATGGAAAGAAATATTACTAATTACTGGTTGGGTTCCAATATGGGAAGCAATAGATTTAGAATTATTTTCTAATACAAAGGGTAAAGGTAAAATAAAAATAATTAATAAGTTATTAAATAGTGAAATAATACAAAAGTAATTTATTTTTATGATATAGAAAGATAATAAAAATGATAAATAAAAGAAATGAAATAGAAAATATATTAAATAAACTATCTAAATCAAACTTTAGGAATAAATTTCACTTAAAAGAAAAAGATAAAGAATATATCAAAGAAAAGGGTATAGAGAAAATAAAAGAGCATGCATATACTTTTATAAATAAAAGACTTGCACCAAAAGATATACCAAATGATGGAAAGCAGACCCCAATGAAAGGGCATCCAGTATTTATTTCACAACATGCAACAGCAACTTGTTGTAGAAATTGTTTATATAAATGGCATAAGATAGAACCACAGAAAGAATTAAATAAAGAACAAATAGATTATATTATAGATGTTATAATGATATGGATAGAAAAAGAAATGACAGAGGTGAAATAATGAAAGTATTAAGTATAAAAGAACCTTTTGCAACTCTAATAAAAGAAGGTAAGAAAAAAATAGAAACGAGAAGTTGGAAAACATCTTATCGTGGCGAATTATATATACACGCAAGTAGTACAAAAATACCAAGAGAGTGGAAGGAAGATAAGACCCTCATGGAGTTATTAGGAGATAATTCATTAAATTATGGAAAAATTATTTGTAAATGTAATTTAATAGATTGTATCTATATGACTAAAGAATATATAGAAAAAATAAAAAGAAATAATTATCAAGAATATATTTGTGGTAAATATAAAGAAGGCAGATATGCTTGGATACTAGATGATGTTACACCATTAAAAAAGTCAATTGAAACTAAAGGACATCTAAATATATGGAATTATCATCAATAGGAGATATATGATAGAAGTAAAATTTTATGAAGAAGTTAAAGATGAAAATGAAGAAACTTTTGGATTTCTCTATTTGGCTGAAGTAAAGGAATTTGAAAAAGAATTATATAATGAAATCGAAGAAATAGTGTTACTTGATGATTTTCCAGACAATTGTACATATCCAGACATACAACCAAAACTTTTTGAAAAAATAAAAAATAATATTTCTATAAAGTATAAGTTATAAAATATTTTCTTAAATTATCTTAATCTATGATATACTTAACATATGGAGATGATTTAAATTATTTGAAATATTTGTATAATATTAGTTTGTTTTAACTAAAAAAATTCAAACAAATAAAAGCAAACTAATTGACAAAAAAAATATATTATTTATAATAGTATTAGTTCTTCTTTATGAGTGACACATAAAAGTAATGAAGATAAAACAATTTAATTATATAAATAAAGAGCACGTAAGTGAAATAAGGTGGCACCGCGGATTAATTCGTCCTTATATTATTTTTAACGTGTTTTTATTTTAGAAAAGGAGTATATATGGAAGAAAATATTTATAGAAGCGTTTACTGTGGTAAAGTAGACAGAAGTTATATTGGAAAAGAAGTTAGAGTTTGTGGATGGGTAAATTCAATTAGAAACTTAGGCAGTTTACTTTTTATAACACTAAGAGATGAAACTGGTATTGTCCAATTAATTAGTGAAGAAAGTGATAAATTTATTAATTTAACCAAGGAAAGTACTGTGACTGTTAGTGGAACCGTTCGTAAAAGAGACGATGATATGATTAATAAAAATATGGCTACAGGAGAAATTGAAATAGTAATTAATACACTAGATATTCTTGGATTATGTGAAAACGTATTACCATTTGAAATATCTAGAAGTAAAGAATCTTTGGAAGATACAAGACTAAAATATAGATATCTAGATTTAAGGAATGAAAGTGTTCATAATAATATTTTATTTAGAAGTAAAGTAATAGATTTTATTAGAGAAACTATGAAAAGTATGGGATTTACAGAAATACAGACACCAATTATAACAGCAACATCACCAGAAGGAGCTAGGGACTTTATTGTACCATCTAGAAAATTTAAAGGTAAATTCTATGCTTTACCACAAGCTCCACAAATATTTAAACAATTGCTTATGGTATCAGGATTTGATAAATACTTTCAAATAGCACCATGTTTTCGTGATGAAGATCCAAGAAGTGATAGATTATATGGTGAATTTTATCAATTGGATTTTGAAATGTCTTTTGTTACAGAAGAAGATGTATACAAAGTAGGAGAAAAAGTTTTTTATAACGTATTTACTAACTTTTCTGAAAAAGAAGTAAGTAAGCCTCCTTTTAGAAGAATTCCATATAGAGAAGCTATGTTAAAGTATGGTAGTGATAAACCAGATTTAAGAAATCCTCTTATCATTGAAGACTTAACTAACATTTTATCAAAATCAGATTTTGCTCCATTCAAAGATACACAAATTCGTGGTATTAAAGTAAGTAGTATTGATAAATCTAATTCTTGGTTTAAACAAATGGAAGAATATGTTAAATCTATAAATGGTACTTTAGGTTATATTAAAGTTGTAGAAAATAATAAATTTAAATCTTCACTAGATAAATTTTTAAATGATGAAATAAGAAATAATCTTATAGAAAAGTTAAATTTAAATGAAGGGGATACAGTATTTATCTTAGCAGATAAGAAAGTAAATAAATTAGCAGGTAATCTAAGAAATAAATTAGGTGAAGAACTAGAATTAATAGATAAAAATAAATATGAATTTTGTATAGTTAATGATTTTCCTTTCTTTGAAGAAGATGAAGAAAATGGCGGAATTACTTTTTCACACAATCCATTCTCTATGCCACAAGGTGGTATGGATGCTTTACTTAACAAAAATCCACTAGATATACTTGCTTATCAGTATGATTTTGTATGTAACGGATATGAAATGGCATCTGGTGGAGTAAGAAATCATGATAGAGATATACTAAAGAAAGCCTTTGAATTAGTCGGATACAGTGAAGATGTTGTTAAAAGTAAATTTCCAGCCTTATATGAAGCATTTAGATATGGAGCACCACCACACGCTGGAATGGCACCAGGAATAGATAGAATTCTAATGCTTTTAAAAGATGAGGAAAATATTAGAGAAGTTGTTGCCTTTCCATTGGGAGCAAATGGAGCTGATAGTATGATGGGATGTCCTAGTGAAGTATTCCCAAAACAACTAAAAGATGCACATATTAAAATAAGCGATTAATTAAGTAGGGAGGTTTTGACATGGAAGATAAGGAATGGGAATTAGTAATTATATTTGAACCAAAAGAATTAGAAGATGGAACTATTGAATTAGTGCCAAATACAGTAATAACAGGATATTATGATGAAGTGATGGATAATTTTATTAGTGATGAAGGCAATACATATTGGCATATATTAATGCCTTATGATAATGTAAAGCAATATGCTTATAGAATCCCTGTTGTAGAACTTGTAAAAAGATACCGTAATAAATCATTAGAACAAATAAAAAGGAAATATTTAAATGAACACTTAAAGTATAAATATATTCCTACTTTAGATGAACATAACAGAATAATCATTCTTGTAGATAAAGTAACTAATGAAGAATTTGTTTTTGAAGACAAAGACAGTATTTTATATGATTATGATGAAGAAATAACAACTGATGGAGATAAAGGTCAAGAACCAAATAGACCAAAGGAAAATCCTAAAACTAAAAGTAGTAAAAATAGTGAGTCAGAAAAAGCAAAAACTAATGAGGAAGAAAGCGTATTGCCTAAAGATGTACTTATAGAACTTTATAAGACAGTAAAAGGACAAGATGAATTAGTTAAAACAATTGTAACTACAATATGGGTTAATTTATATAGTATAGGTAATAAAAGAAATATGCTAGTAATGGGACCTACTGGCGTTGGAAAAACACTAGTGTTTGAAACATTATCTAAAATACTAGGGATTCCTATTTTAGTAACATCTACATCAGGAATGTCTCAGGCAGGATATAAAGGTGGAGACTTAACAGAAATTCTAACACAATATATATTAAAATATGGAAAGGATCCTAATATAGACAAAGGTATAATAATTTTAGATGAATTTGATAAATTAGCATATAAAGGAGAAGAATCAGGTTCAGTTTCAACTATGGGAATTCAAAATGAATTACTAAAAATGATAGAAGGAAACACTTATAATGTAGAAGTCGGACAAGGGACCTATATATTTGATACAAAAAGTATTACTTTTGTATGTTGTGGAGCATTCCAAGAGTTGTATGAAGATAAAAAAACACCACAAAAAAGCAAAATAGGTTTTGGAAGTATATCATCTGAAGAATCTAAAAAAGAAAGTCAATCAATGAGTGATAAATTAGTTTCTTATGGACTTAAAAGAGAAATAGTAGGAAGATTACCAATTGTATTGCAATTTAATGCTTTAACTAAGGATAATTTAAAAGATATTATATTAAATTCAAAAACTAGTGAATTTCAGGAATATATAAGAATATTAAAAGAATTTGGTATTGAAAATATTAATATAGATGATTTAGTAGATATTATTGTAAATGACGCTATGGAAAGAAAAATAGGTGCTCGTGGATTAACTAGTACTATTGTAAATATGTTTAATAATATAATGTATGAAGTATTTAACAATCCTGGAGAGTATGATACATTACATATTGGATCTAATATATTAAATAACCCTAATGATTTTACGTTATCAAGAAGTACATATAAAAAAGAAAATACTATTGAAAAAGTAAAGGTTTTAGCTCAATAATAAAAGAAAGAGATTTATATGAAAGAATTAAAAGATATAGAAAGGTCAATTCAAAAGAAATATCGTAAAGAGATATTTTCTAAATTTGTAAGAGCTATTAATGAATTTAATTTAATTGAAGAAAATGACAAGATAGCTATATGTATTTCAGGAGGAAAAGATTCTTTTTTACTTGCCAAATGTATGCAAGAATTAAAAAGACATAACAAATTCCATTATGAATTAGTATTTATGGTTATGAACCCTGGATATAGTGAAGAAAAACTACAAGCAATAATAGATAATGCCAAGTATTTAAATATACCAATTACAATATTTGATACAAATATATTTGAAGTTATAAAAGATAATACTAATCCTTGCTATCTATGTGCCAGGATGAGAAGAGGATGCTTATATAGTAAAGCCAAAGAATTAGGATGCAACAAAATAGCTTTAGGACATCACTTTAATGATGTTATAGAAACAATCTTGCTTAATCAAATATATAATGGAACATTTTCTTCAATGTTACCTATATTAAATAGTGACAACTACCCTAGCATGAAGTTGATTAGACCACTATTTTATGTCAAAGAAAAAGACATTATATCTTGGGTAAAATATAGTGAACTTAACTTCTTAGACTGTGCATGTGTTATTACTAAAAAGAATATTGGAAAAAGAAAAGAAATAAAATTACTCATAGAAGAGTTAGTTAAAATGTATGAAAATGCTGATATTAATATAATGAATTCAATGTTTAATGTTAACCCAAATACAACTTTTAACAAGATTAAAGAAGAATAGATAATAATAAAAAATTATCTTTTTTTCTTTAATAAAATATTTAATGATCTAAATATATTTTTTTCTTATACTATTAGCATATATATCATCAGGAGGAAAAATGAACTATAAAGAGTATATAAATTTATCATTAGAATTACACTTATTTTTTGACCGTATTATGAAAGAACATGCTGAGTTTATAAGAGGATTATTAGATCCAAGTGAAAAAACTTTAATTGAAACTGCAGATAAGTATGCAACTGAATATGAAGTTATTATGAATAAATATAAAAATAATTCTTTATATTTAACAGGTGTTAGTCTAAGTTAAACACTTGGAGTTCTGACCCTGATTCTGCTTATGTTGCAATAACACCTGATGATACTCAGTTAGAAGATCTATTTGAAGAACTTGCAAAAAATATTTCAAAACCAGGTGCAACAGATATTGTTATAACTGATGTAGTAAATCCTTGTTTTAAAATAATGGATGTAGTTAGTAAAACAAAAGGAACAGCAGATATAGAGGGAGATCATACTATTATATGGAAAATGGATGAATTAGGAACAACTACCAGTGAAGGAGCAGTATTAGAATTTTCAGTAGAACATGTTGGAACTTGTACAGGAACCATAGAAGTTAATGAAAGTATAGACTACGAAGATGCTGAGGGTAGTCTAGTTTTATTTGAAAATCCAACTATTGAAATTGAATGCGATGAATCAATTTGTCTAGAAGAGTGTCCGACTCCAATAGATATTACAATTAGTAGATGTACCGATGCCGTAGAATATGATGCTGGAAATATATATTTAGATTCATTAGGAAGAATCCTAGAATTAAATGCTAAAATAAAAAATGTTTGTCCTAACAGAAGAGTTGCTCTAGCAGTTGTATTAACTGAAGTTGACTCAAATAATATAGAACATAAAAGAGGAATGAAAACTATGGTAATACCAGCACATTCACATCTTACATGTCGTGATGTCAAAATAAATTGCATTAAATTTGTTCTACCTGAAGAATTAGACGTCAGTGGAAGTGAAAGTTCAATATGTAATAACAGAAATTTCAAAGTTAGATTTATTACTCATTATATAGATAATGATTTAAATAGTTGCAATGATTTAGTATAATACAATAAAACCTAGTGTCAATTTGATGCTAGGTTTTATTTAGTTAACTAGATAATAATTTGTGAAATAATTGAAAAAATATGTTATAATAATTAAGAAGTTATGTATTTCGAAGATGAGGTTCGTTATAATGATTACTATAGAAATAAAAAAAGACAGCTATATAGATTGAAGTTTAGGAGTTAAAATATGAATATATATGACATTTTTAAACAATTAAATATTGAATTTAAAGAAAAAGAACACGAACCTATTTTTACTATTGAACAAGCCCAAAATATTAAAAACATTAATGGCACTGGTTGTAAAAATCTATTTCTAACTAACAGAAAGAAAAATTATTACCTAGTATTATTGGAAGAAACAAAAAGAGCAAACATAAAAGACATTGCTAAATTAGTTAATGAATCTCACTTATCATTTGCTAGTGAAATAGAATTAAATAATATATTAAAACTAAAACCAGGTAGTGTTACACCCCTTGGAATAATAAATGACAAAGATAATATAGTTACTTTAATAATAGATAATGAATTAAAAGGAAAAAAAATATTAGTACACCCAAATACAAATACCAAAACTATTGTATTATCTTATGATGATTTGATAAAATTTATTGAATTTGAAAAGCATAATTATATATTAATATCATAGAGAAAAATAAAGAGAGGTGAATACATGAGAAGAATAAATACAATTTATGATCCAATAAATTGGAAAATTGATTTAGAAGGAAAAAGTAAGATATTAGAAGATTACTACTATTATGAAATAAGTGAATTAATTTCGAAATATAACTATGATAATATTATATGCAAATATAGAGTTAATATCTATGAATTATTTTAAGAAAAAAGAAAGGAATGATGAAAATGAAAAAAAATTGGATGCTTATTATAACAAGTAGTATCGTTTATTTAGCAATTATTACTCTTTCTATTTATTATGCAATTATCCCAGGAATTAATAAATTAAAAGAAGTAAACACGATTAAAGAATTAACATATGAAGAAAAAACAAAACTAATTGATGAGATTAATCAAAAATATATATTATTAGAACAAGATGTAAACAATAAATATACACCGTCTATTAAAGAAATTAATGATAAATATAGTAATTTAGAACAACAGATAAAAGACAAATACGATCAAAAAGAACAAGAAATAAATAATAAAATAAGCGATAAAGAAGTAGCAAGAAATAATGAGTTCTTTAAAAATGGACTTAGCAAAAAATACTACAATTTAAGTGATGAAATATCTGCATTAAGAAATGAAAAATGGGAAATAGATAGTCAAGAGAGAAAAGAAATAGATAATAATGATGACTTAAAAGAAGCAGAAATAAAAACTATAAAATCTAATCAATCTTCTGAGTTAGATAGATTAAGAAAAAATAAAGATAATGAGATTTATAATATTAATAATCAAAATATAAATAAATCATATATAAAAACTAAAGGTATATTAAGTATATTAATAGGAAGTATTATAATATTAATTCCTATAATATATATAATTTTAATATTTAATAAATTGACCCACTTATCTAATCTAGTTAAAGAAAAATGGAGTCAAGTTGATATTTTCTTAAAGCAACGTACTGATTTGATTCCAAATATTGTAGAATCTGTTAAAGGTTTCACTGGACATGAAAAATCGACATTAACTAATATCACTAAAGCTAGAAATCAAGTTATCAAAGCTACTACTAAAGAAGAAGAAATTGAAGCTAATAAAAATTTGAGTAATGCCATAAATAAACTATTATTTTTACAAGAAGATTATCCAGAATTAAAAGCTAATACAAACTTTATGAATTTACAAGAAAATTTAAAAGAAATAGAAAATAATATTTCATATGCTAGACAAATTTATAATAAGGCTGTTTTAAAATATAAAAATAAGCTAGAAATGTTTCCATCAAATATAATTGCTGATATATTTAATTTCAAACCAGAATTATTCTTTACTATAGATAGTGATGATAGAGAAAATCCTAATATAAATTTTAATGAAAAATAGTATTATCATCCAAAAATACTATTTTTTCTTACAAAAGATTAAGTAATAAACTTGTCTAAATTTTATATATCCTATATATTAAATACCAATTAAAAATTATAAATAGTTCTGAAAGAAAGTTAAAGAGAAAATAGAACAAATAAATAGTTTAAGGAAGTTATGTTAAAATTAATTTATAAAATTATTCTTTCTATATGATAAAATAGAAAAAAGAAAGACATGTTATGACAATGAAAGATTGGATTAATATAGAAAAACTACTTGATAATTCTAAAAATATATACGTAAAAAAACGGTAGAAAATCAGAAAATAAATATGAAAAATATAGAGTGATCAAAGAACAAAAATATATTTCTTCTATGATGAGCTTTATAATAAATATCTAAGCGAAAGAAAAGGAGATAAAGAAAATGGTTAAAAACTATAAAGTAATAACGTTGTGTGGTTCTACTAGATTTAAAGATGAATTTTTAAAGGTTCAAAAAGATTTAACATTACAAGGAAATATTGTGATTTCTGTAGGATTGTTTGGACATTCTGGAGATTCTGAGGTTTGGGAAAATATGGGTGAAGGAACTTTAACTAAAACAAAGGAAATGTTAGATGATATGCATAAAAGAAAAATAGATATGGCTGATGAGATTTTTGTTATAAATGTAGATGGATATATTGGTGAGAGTACAAAGTCAGAAATTGAATATGCAAAATCTCTTGGTAAGAAAGTAAATTATTTAGAAGATAAATAATTTATAGTAATAAAGAAAATAAAAACAAGAAAAAAGTATTATAATGTAATTAAGGAGTGATTAAACATGATAAGAATACTTACAAGTGATTTTAAAAATTATGAAAAAAAAGATGGAGTAAAAATAACGCATCCAATGAGTAATGAAAATGGTATAGTAGATCTATTAAAAACAGTTTTAAAAGAAACTAAAAAAGTAGTATTTGTTGCTTCAGATATTAATAGCACACCAGATTCAGTTGAAAGTTATGCTAGAATATTTTTTGATAGTATGAAGATGGTTGGTATTACATTTGATGAATATTACATATTAGATGGAACAAAAGTTGATAAAGCACGAGAATATATTGAAAATGCCGATTTAGTTTTCTTATGTGGTGGTGACACTTATAATCAACATTTATTGTTTGAAAAAATGAATTTAAAATTATTATTATCTACCTATTCTGGAATTGTAATGGGACAAAGTGCTGGGGCCATAAATATGGCTGAACATTGTTTTAATAGTCCAGAAGAATTAGAAGAATCAGAACCTGTATTTTTTGATGGATTGGGTTTAACAAATATAAATATTGAGCCACATTTTGTGTATGACGCTTCAAATTTTAATAAAAATGATACGTATCAAAGAAATGCAATAATTAATGAATCATATAATAGACCAATATATGGACAATGTAATGGTAGTCATGTGTTTATAGATGATAATGATATTGCAACAATATATGGTGAGACATACTTAATAACAAATGGAAATATTGAAAAAATTTGTGAAAATAATCAAAAGTTTGTAATTTCTAATTCAATTAGCAGACATATTTAATACTTATAAAATTTAAGTAATTATCAAATATACTATTTGCCATGTGACCATGATGGTATATAGTAAAACTTGATTACGATTTAATAAGCCATTTTGAAAAGTCCTTATTCTATAATAACTTGTTTAGTCTAAAAAACAAAAAAGTATAAATTATTATAAAAATATAGGTATTTTGGGGTAGGTAAATGAAAGATGATTACGACGATTAACTCATATTAATATTTATATAAAGGAGAGTTAATTATGGGCAACAAATTAGAAACAATTTCAAATTTATTTGAAAGAAAAGAAATAAGAAGTTATTGGAATAGTGATGGATAGTAAACATAATATTGAAAAATTAGGAGAAAAACTAGAAAAATGTAGAAATATGAAACTTGAAGATGTAACTTTAGATGATGTGGATGAATTAGGCTCTATAAAAATAGATAGAAGAAAATTAAGTAATGAGAAAATTATATATTTTTTAACAAAAGTAAAAAATCATTATATATTTAAAGTTAATGGCAGATTGGTAAGAATGAGATTTTCTGAAAAAGGTCCAACAGCAGATAAATGTTTAACAAATATGCTAGAAAATTTATACAAATATAATATATAATTAATATAGGAAGGTGATAAAAATGATAAAACCTAAGCATCTACAAAAAGGTGATAAAATAGCAATAGTAAGTTTATCTTGGGGAGGATTAGGAGATGAAAAACTAATCCATAAATATTATATAGCAAAAAAAAGATTGGAAAATGAGTTTTGAAGGGAAAAGTAAGATATTAGAAGATGATATAATATATAAAATGATAATTGGAAATGGCGAAGACTAATACTATTAAGAAATAAGAGAATTCATTTCAAAATGCAATTATAATAATATTATAAATTGAAAATATTATATTAAAAAATTTCCATATACTGAAATGCCTATTTTACTTTTTATAGAGTGTAACGCAGCTATTCCATTGGTAAGAGGAACAACATTTCATTATGAAAAATTAAATCAAGAATAAAGATAATATATTGATAGTTTATCTGGTAAAAAAATACATTTAAGGAGGAAATGATATGCAATACTTTAGAAAGATAGTAGGAGATAGAATATATTTATCTCCAAGAGGTGCATCTGATGAAGAAATAGAAAAGTTTACGGAATGGATGAATGACTTTCAAGTAACAGATTATATTAATAAAAGCGAACAAATAATGACAGCGATTGGCGAAAAAGAATGGCTTGAAAATACTGCAAGAAAAAATGAAAATAAAAATTTTAACATTATTGATTTAAATAGCAATAAATTAATTGGAACAATAGGACTAGAAAAATTTAATTGGACCAGTAGAAATGCTGTACTTGGAATATTTATTGGAGATAAAAATTATAGAAACAATGGTTACGGAACAGAAGCTATAAAGTTATTGCTAGAGTTTGGCTTTAAATATTTAAACCTACATAGCATAAGATTATCTTTGCTTTCTGTAAATGAAAGAGCACATAAATGCTATTTAAAATGTGGATTTAAAGATGCTGGAAAAAGCAGAGAAGAAATATTTTTGAATGGAAAATATTATGATAAGTTGTATATGGATATACTTGAAGGTGAATTTGAAGGAGATTATATTAGAAATAAAAATGTAAAATAATTATCTACAAACTAACTAATACAAAGTATAGTGTGAAGAAGTTATGATGCGAGTCTATAAAAAAAACTGTGTAAAATAATGTATCCTTTCATGGTAAAAAAGATAGATTACTATAAAATCTATCTTTTTTATGATATAATTATATGGATTTAAAACTTTAAGGAGTTGATTTTATGAGCAAAAATAAAGCAAATATTAACTGGTATATAACAACTTATGATAAAACTCCTTCAACCCCTTATTTGATAAGGAATTTTTGTTAAATACTTTTTACGTTTTTAGTGAAATTATTAATAGTGATATAACAAAATAATAGCGAGTAATGATAAACTACGGAAAGGAGAATATTTATGGAAGATAATAACTTAATTATATATAAAAATAGTGATGGCGATATTATAGTAGATGCTATATATAAAGATGAAACACTATGGCTTTCACAAAAAGGGATGTCAAAAGTTTTCGAGTGTTCAACAGATAATATAAGCTTACATTTAAAACATATATTTCAAGATAATGAATTAAATAAAGATTCAGTTACCGAGAAATGCTCGTTAACTGCAGATGATGGAAAAAAATATAACACAACAATTTATAGTTTAGATGCTATAATTGCAGTAGGTTATAGAGTAAATTCAAAAAAAGCAACAGAGTTTAGAATATGGGCTACTAAAATATTAAAAGAATATATGATAAAGGGATTTGCTTTAAATGATGAAAGATTTATAAAAGGAAATAAATATGACTCTAAATATTTTGATGAATTACTAGAACGTATTAAAACAATTAGAGTTAGTGAAAGAATGTCTTATCAAAAAATTACAGATTTATTTATAGCAACTTCAACTGATTACAATCCAAAATCAGAAGAAGCATATACATTTTTTAAAATAGTTCAAAATAAACTTCATTATGCAATTAGTGGACATACTGCAGCTGAACTAATATATAGTAGAGCTAATTCAGAAAAAGAACATATGGGACTTACTAATTGGAAAAATTCTCCTGATGGTTTAATATATAAATATGATGTAGGTATTGCTAAAAATTATTTAAATAAAGAAGAACTAGAAAAACTAAATGATTTAACAAATATATTTTTAGTATTCGCAGAAGATGAAGCAAAAGAAAGACATGTTATGACAATGAAAGATTGGATAAACGCAACAGATGATTTATTAAAATTTAGAAGAAAAGAAGTATTACAAAATAGTGGAAATATATCTCATAAACAAGCAGTAGAAAAAGCAGAAAACGAATATGAGAAATATAGAGTAATGCAAGATCAAAAATATATATCTTCAATGGATGAATTTTATAATAAATATTTAGAAGAAAATAAAAGTGATAAATAATGAAATCTTTAGATAATACAATAAAATATTATGAATTACTAATGTTTTATGAAAATACATCTATTTATCAAAAATATTCGTTGCCAGAAGGCTTTCATTTTGAATTTTATAAAGATGGGGATATGAATAAATGGATAAATATTCATATTGAAAGTGGAGAATTTTGTGCTATTGAAGAAGGAATAAATATATTTCATAATTTTTATGACTCATTCATTCACGAATTAGATAAAAGATGTATATTTATAGTTGATGATATAACAAATGAAAAAGTTGGTACTGCTACAATATCATTATTAAGTGAAAAAGAATATGGATATAATGGTGCAGTTGATTGGGTAGCAATAAAAAGAGATTATCAAGGTAGAAAATTGTCTCGACCATTGATTACAAAAATATTAGAGATTGCAGTAAATTTAGGTCACAAAGGTATTGTTTTGCATACTCAAACTACTACCTGGTTAGCGGCAAAATTGTACTTAGATTTTGGATTTAATGTTTTAAATAAAGAAGAAAGGATTGGATGGAGTATTTTAAAAACTTTAACAAATCACTCAAAATTAAGTGAATACGAAGTATTAGAAAAAGAAGATATATATGATAAAAGGAATATAGAAATAGAATTACAATTAAAACAAATATTTAAAAATAGTAATTTTAATTATTCTGTATGGTATAAAAATGGATTACACAATGTGTATGTTTATTATGAATATAATACTTATGAGTATAAATATTTTGAAGAAAAAGATAAAATTAGATTGGTAGAAGTTAAAAATAAAAAGTATAAAAGATAGGAAGTGAGCAAAAATGAGTAATGAAGAAAAAAGTTTTTCTAAGACTTCGATTAACTGGGATAATCCGACTTATGGAAAACCACTCGCAAACCTATATAAATAAAGACTTTTTTTTTCATTTTTTTTACATTTTATTGCTAAAAAATGATTAAAAATACAAAATAACAAGGGTAATTACGACTTATGGAAAACCACTCGCAAACCTATATAAATAAAGACTTTTTTCTTCATTTTTTTTACATTTTATTGCTAAAAAATGATTAAAAATACAAAATAATAAGGGTAATTACGACTTATGGAAAACTAATATTTCAGACAAAGGAGATGATAAAATTGGCAAAGGATTTAATAATAAGAAGTAGTACTGAAGAATTTATAACATTTAAACTTCAGGAAAAGGATAAAGGCATTCAAGTTAGATATGAAAATGAGACTTTATGGATGACCCAAAAAGCTATGGCAGAATTATTTGATGTTGAACAGCCTGCAATAGCAAAGCATCTTATAAATATATATAATGAGAAAGAATTAGATAAAAATTCAACTTATTCCAAAATGGAATTAGTTCAAAAAGAGGGAACTAGAAATGTTAAAAGAAATGTTGAATTTTATAATCTAGATGCTATAATTTCTGTTGGATACAGAGTAAATTCATTAAGAGCTACTCAATTTAGAAGGTGGGCAACAAATGTAGTAAAAACTTTTACTATTCAAGGATATGTATTAGACAAAGAAAGAATGAAAAATGGTTCTTTCATCGATAAAGATTATTTTGAAAAATTATTAGAAGAAATTAGAGAAATAAGGTTATCAGAAAGGAGATTTTATCAAAAAGTAACAGATATATATGCTACAAGTATTGATTATGATCCTAAATCTCCAATATCAATTGAATTTTTTAAAAAAATACAAAACAAAATGCATTATGCAGTATCTAGAAAGACTGCTGCAGAAATTATTTATGATAGAGTAAACTCAGAAAAAGAACATATAAAGATGTAACAGTAATGAAAAAATGGAATCCAGAAATGGTGAATTCAATATTAAGAAATGAAAATTATACAGGAACATTATTTCAAGGTAAGAAAAGAAAATTAAATTACAGGGTTAATAAGAAAATAAATATAGATAAAGAAAATTGGATTGTTACTGAAAATCATCACGAAGCAATTATTAATAAAGAAAAATTTGATAAAGTACAAGATATTTTGGATAGACAAACTAAAGTTAATAAAAATGGAAGTATAGATCTTTTATCAGGATTTTTAAAATGCAAATGTTGTGGTAGCAATATGGTAAAACGAAGTTCAAAAGGAAAAGTTTATTATTATTGTTCTAATTACTATAGAAAAAAGAGTTGTGAAAATAACAAATCAGTATCGAGAAGTATTTTAGATGAATTAATAAAAAAAGAATTAAATATAACTGATATTACTAGATTAAATATGGATGATAATATAAAATATATTAGTGTTTTTTCTAATAATAAGATTGAGATTGTAAGAAGATAATAGGAGGTATTTGTTATGAATAATAATGATTTAATGGAAATATTTTATTTAGAAACGCCATCGTTAGAACGTAAGAACGAAATAATAGATTATATAAATGAATTTGTAGAATATAAATCAGACATTAATGGAACGGGATCATTAGATAAGATATTAGATGGATACACATTTGAACAAGCCCTTGAAAGATGTTTAAATATGCAATATGAAGAGTATGCTAAAAAACTTGGTAGATGTCAAGGAAAGACTTTTTTATTAATTAGAAAGAATGATAATAAAATAATTGGAACAATAAATATTAGATGGAATTTGACAGAAGAAATGAAACAATTTGGAGGAAATATAGGTTACGGAATAAGACCTACAGAAAGAAGAAAAGGATATAACAAGATTAATTTATATCTTGGATTGATTGAAGCAAAAAAAATAGGATTGGATAAAGTAATGTTAGATTGTGATGTGGAAAATTTAGGCTCAAGTAAAACTATGGAAGCATTAGGTGGGGAGTTAGAAAGAACTGAAATTGATCCATATGATGGAATATTAACAAGTGTATATTGGATTAATGTAGATGAATCACTTGAAAAATACAAAGGCGAGTATGTTAATTTTATTGATAAAAATTATGGACATAAGTTTATGAAATGATTAAAAGGAAGTGATTAATAATGAGTAATGAAGAAAAAAGTTTTCCTAAGACTTCGATTAACTGGTATATAACGACTTATGATAAAACTTATTAAAGACCTTATTTGATAAGGAATTTTTGTTAAATGCTTTTTACATTTTTAGTGAAATTTTTAATAGTGATTTAATAAAATAATAGGTAATAACGAGTAATGATAAACTACAGAAAGGAGAATATTTATGGAAGATAATAACTTAATTATATATAAAAATAGTGATGGCAATACTATAGTAGACGCAATATACAAAGATGAAACATTATGGCTTTCGCAAAAAGGAATGTCAAAAAATTAATAATACAAGGAGGTAAACATGAAAAAAAATGAAATAACAATTAGGTCTAGTGCTGCCGAATACTTAACATTTATTGCTGCAACTGGTGATGATAAAAAATCAATTGAAGTAAGATATGAAGATGAAAATATTTGGCTTACTCAAAAAACGCTTTCTACATTATATAATGTAGAAATTAATACAATAAATTACCATATAAAAAAAATATACAATGATAGTGAATTAACTGAAGATTCAACTATTCGAAAATTTCGAATAGTTCAAAAAGAAGGAAATAGGGAAGTAGCAAGAGATGTTGTTCATTATAATTTGCAAATGATTATTGCATTAGGTTTTAAAGTAGATAATGAAAGAGCTGTTCAATTTAGAAAATGGGCAAATCAAATAGTAAAAGAATATACTATTAAAGGCTTTGCAATGGATGATGAAAGACTTAAAAATAGTGGTTCAATTTTAACAGAAAAGTACTTCGAAGAATTACTCGAAAGAATCAGAGAAATTAGGTTGTCAGAAAGAAGATTTTATCAAAAAGTGACAGATATATATGCTACTAGCATTGATTATGATAGAAATTCTAAAACTACTATTGAATTTTTTAAAAAAGTACAAAATAAAATGCACTATGCTGTAACAGGTAATACAGCATCCGAAATTATATATAACAGAGCAGATGCTAATAAGGAACATATGGGACTAACTAATTGGTCTGATGCTCCAAACGGTAAAATTATTAAAAGCGATGTTGTAATAGCTAAAAATTATTTAAATGAAGAAGAACTATATTCATTAAAAAGAATTGTATCTGCTTATCTTGATTTGGCAGAAAGTAGAGCGATAAGACATATTCCAATGACAATGGAAGATTGGTCAAATAGATTAGATGAATTTTTAAAACTTACTGATAGAGAAATATTACAAGATGCAGGAAAAATATCACATAAAATTGCTTGTGATAAAGCAGAATCTGAATTTGAAAAATATAGAATAATACAAGATCAAATATATCTTAGTGATTTTGATAAATATATAAATGAACTTGAAAAATTTGATGTAAGTAATAAAGGCGAATAATAGTAATTTGTTTGTGGAGGATAGAATGAGTAAATATGTAAGAGTTATGGATGGGACAAAATCTAATGCTGGCGGTTTTGAATATAAATTGGATAAGGTAAATATAGCAAAATTGTGGAACCCCAAAACGATGGAGCCTGATAAAATGGGTGGATTTAATTTTGGGACCGAAGATAAAATTTTAAGATGGTTACATAGAGGAGATACAATTTATGATGTAGATATTCCTAATGATGCTGAAGTGATTTTATGTGATGAAAGTAAAGGCATTTATAGATCAAATAAAATTATTGTGTCAAATCCTAAAAAAATAACAGATGATTTAGTAATGGATTTATATAAAAAAACGACATTATCAAATAAAATATTAGCAGACTGTTTAGTAACACTAATTTGGAAAGATAGAATTAAAATAAGTAAATATATTATAAATGATAGAGTTAATAAAAATAATGTTGATGAATTTTATACAGAATTTATGAATTATTCTTCTAAAAATAATTTTGAAAATGATGAATTAAAAGCTAAGTATAAAGAATTAGAAGATATGTTATTAAAAATAAAAATGAATTAGTGATACTTTAGTAAAAAAATATCAAAGGAAGTGATAAATATGGACATGTATCAAAAAAGAGAAATGAGAAAAAATAAAAAGATGGATGAAAATGAAAAAAGTTTACCATCTACGAACATCAACTGGTATATACCGACTTATGGAAAACTTCCTACAAAGGATCATAAATAAAGGGTTTAAATTACATTTCTTTTTACATTTTTAATAAAAATTTCGATAAAAATTTAGTAAAAAGCAACGTAGTTCCGACTTATGAAAACTTTTATATAAATAATAAAAAAGGAGGTAAGGTATGAATAAAATAATAAAACATAATGAAACAACTTTTGAAAGTATAAAACGTATAGATGAAAACGGATTTGAATATTGGTTAGCAAGAGAATTAATGTTAGCGTTAGAATATAAAAGATGGGATAAATTTAACAATGTAATTAATAATGCAAAAATAGCATGTAAGAAAAGTAATTATATAATTGAAGAACATTTTTCCCAGGCGGGAAAAATGATAGAATTAGCAAAAGGAGCTAAAAGAACAATACTAGATTATAAATTATCTCGTTATGCATGTTATCTAGTAGTTCAAAATGCAGACCCTAAAAAAGAAGTTGTTGCCTTAGGACAAACATATTTTGCTATTCAAGCAAGAAAACAAGAAATAACAGAACAAGAATATGATTCGTTATCAGATGATGAAAAAAGATTTTATCAAAGAAAATTAACAAATCAATATCGAGAAGTATTTTAGATGAATTAATAAAAAAAGAATTAAATATAACTGATAT